>ERZ1046148.1305-NODE-1305-length-12778-cov-6.014541_pt1 | contig 12778 bp, 7 predicted proteins | sample MGYA00383090_ERZ1046148 | MGnify/ENA primary metagenome ERZ1046148 (study PRJEB29581, sample SAMEA5548360) | metagenome | biome: marine; feature: coastal; material: water | depth 25 m | study: Short-term variability in the microbial, nano- and picoplankton...
TCAGATGCTCCAAACTAGAAGACTAGATCAACAGGATACATCCCTTGGTCTTCAAAGAGATAGAGATATCATTGATGCTAATATGAGAGATCGTCAGATGGCTGTTATGGAAACTGAATCTGGTAGAGCTGGTGAATTATTTGCAGAGCAAAAAAGAGGCAGAGAAGCTTGGAGAAAGATTAAAGAACCATTAACTCAAGCAATGCAACAAAACTTGCAACTAGACGAAGAATATAGAGAGCAAATTAAAGATATGCCTTGGTATCAAAAAGCTGTTAGGCTTGAAGACGAAGATTTTCTAGGAATAGAATCTGAAAGGAATAGAGCAAAAAGATTATCTGAGGAAAAATTTGGTGAACCAAGAAAACCTAGTGAAATATTTGGAGACGTTCAGTCCATGAGTGCTGATCTTACACCAGAGCAATTTATGGGTATATATAGTAACCCAACTTTTCAACCACAGATGTTAGGTAAGACTGGTCTTATGGGACTAACAACAGCAGGATTAGTAGGTGGGCAATATCCTTAAGGAGTTATTATGGCAATAAGTTTCTTAGCAGTACAAGAATTAAATCGAAGATATAATGATGATCCAAGATCATTTACAGACGAAGAAGCTGAAATGGTTGCTGGTCTATCTAAGCAGTTCGGCTTAGAATTCGAAAGAACAAGCAGACCCTTAGCCAAGGGAGCTTTTGATGCTGCCGATATGGCTGCATTTGGTATGTTACCTAATGAGTGGAGACCAGAATCTAGAGGCGATCTTGCTTATGGAGAATCTGGTTTAGATGAATTTGCTGGCGGAGTAGGTTCTGTAGGCGGACTACTTGGTGCTGCAGGTGTAGCAAAAGGTTTATTCCGAGGTGGTAAAGCTGCCTATGGTGCACTTCGTGGAGGCGGAGGTGCTACTGCCGCAGGAGGCGGTGGAGCTGCCGCTGAAGGCGAGATAGTTCGGAAGTCTGCAGAAGGTATAACTAAGACAGGACGTGGCTTACTACCACCCTATGAAGGTGCTGAAGCCGTAGCGAGTCAGAGACTTTTACCACAGCCACCTCTTAGACTAGGAGGTCCATCTATGTTAGAACTTGCAGCTCCTCAGCAAAAACTATTAGGACCGTATAGACCCGCAGATTATGCATCAGATTATTTAGGCACTTCATTTAATCAAACATTCTCAAGATACGGGCAATCCCAGCCATTTTAAATAATGGCACTCTATACTGAGTCATACCGTGTCAAGAAACTCATTGACATGTATAGGACTAATCCTATGCAGTTTAATGAGGAACAGCTGGACGAGTTACAGGACTTAGCCAAACAAACAGACCTACCTTTTAATAGAACTACTTCAGAGTTCAATCTCCGCAATACAATAGAGACAGCTATTGGCGGTGTAGCTGAAGGTTTTACTACAATTCCTCTAGGTAGAACTCCCCGCAATACATACGAAGCAATAGCACATTCACTTGGTCACCTTGTTGGATTTGCTCCCGGTATAGCCGCTATTCCATTAAAGGGATTAGCTACGGGTGCATCCAAGCTGGGTATGATGGGCGTAAAGAACGCATTAGAGAAAGGTGCATTCGGTGCTTCAGTAGCTAACAAGTTCTCAGTGCCTATGTTCTTCGGTGACAAAGCAAGTGATCTTGTTAATAAAGGTATAGCTAAGGCTGGTATTGAATCACTTGAACACATGAAGCGTGGTAGTTCAGCACGTGGCATATTTACTGATGCTGTACACCTTGGTGTAGCAAGTGGAGTAAGTAGCATATGGGGAGGTCCAGATCAAATACTTAATTCTATGGTACATGGTGGTATAGCAGGTGGTGCATTTGGAGGATTAGGTAATTTTAAACGTATAGGTAATCTTCTTCAAAGTAAGAATGTTCAAAATCACAAGAACGCAGAACAGTTAATTAAAGCTGGTATAGGTTCTATGATGCTTGGAGTACCGACTACACTACAGGAACAGCCTATAGAGATGCAATTATATCAGTATCTATTAGGTGGATTCTTTGGTTATCAGTCTAGACCTTCACATGAGAAAGCTGCTATGAGTTTCTATGCTGAAGACATAGCATCAGGTAGACCCGACAGGGTATTCTATCCTGAGAAGAATGCCGAGTGGAATACCTTATCTAAAGATACAAAAGAATACGTATATAAGCAGGCTTCAGATCAAGCTCGTATGAGCATGATGAAGACTGGAGCTTGGGAGCCAACTGACGCTGAGAAAAATTCAGGTTTAACATCAAAGGATATTCTTGATACTCATCTTGCTACTGCTGCAGAGAAGCGTTACGGCAGAAAGCCTACAGAAGAAGATAAGAATAATATAGCACGTGAACAGGCGGGCAGGATCATACAGGGTGGTATAATTATTGATCTTAAAGAATGGGAAGACCCTTTTCCTGAACAGCAAAGTGATCCTAGGAATGCTCCAAGAGAGCAGATGCTAGTTCAGATATTCAGGGAAGGCGGTAAGCCTGATGGTAAGATTACAAGTGTTGAAGCTATTCCAAGAGGCGGAGATTATCATGGAGCTAGAATGGATTCTAGTTCTCCAGTTAGTAAAGATGGTAAAGGTTGGGATATACCAGCAGAAACGCTGGACGGTAGGGAGATTATTACACTACAGTATATTAATATAAACCGCACCGAAGGTAGAAAAATTATAGCAGAGAAGCCCTTCACAGGTACGCCTGATTTTAAGAATGGCACTATTGAATACAATGTCAAACCAAAAGATTGGTATGCTATCGAAGATCACTTAGCCTCTAATAATATGTATATAGATGGAGGTGTTAAGGACAAGGGTGTTTTAAAGGTTAGTGCTTTTCATTCGGATATAAACCAGATCAATCTTGATACTATGATAGACCATCTTTCAAGAGGTCAACTCAAAGAAGCTATGGGGATAAACCCCGATCTTACAGCAGGTCAACAAAAGACGCTATTGAATCAATATAGAAGCGACATTACTGAGAACTATAATCAAAGCCTACAGAAAGATATTGAATGGTTTGGCGATGCTATTGAATCAGAAGTGATGAAGAAAAGCATAGTAGATAGGCATGAAAAAACTTGGAAGAGCAATGTACTCTGGGAAGCACAGCGTCATGGTTTGTATACAGTAGGTCAAGAACAGGGAGTTGGTTTTAGTAGGATAGGCGACCTTATGAATAATAAGGTGGGTGCAAAGAATGTTGTTGATAGGAATAAGCGTGAGCAATTATTCCACACAAAAAGCGTTCCTTTAAATTTTAATATAAATGGTAAAGAAACCTTAAATGTTACGGTACTAAAAGATTATGTAGCGAAACGGGATGAGTATCCTGACATGTGGTACGAAACTGAAGTTACCAACCCAGATGGAACCAAGGAAGTAAAGCCGTTTAGATACGAATCTGCAACCGATGGTACTATATATATTAGGCAAGATGTGTGGGATGACATAGTAAAGCAGTCTGGTTTTAAAAAAGGAGAAGACTTTACGCAAGACCTAATGGAAGATGCTGGTATGCTAAAGCCTTCTATTGTAACCAAGACAGACACTGGTGTAATGATAGGAAAGGCAGCGGGTAGAAGAGCATCAGACTCTATGAATGAATTCATGCTTGAACACGATATTGATGTTAGCGTTATGAGTTCAGCCGCAAAGCACAAAGGCGGTATGAGAGAGAGCAGATATGATTACATAGATGGTAAGCATGTAGCTCTTGATGAGCTTGATATAAGACAGATGCCTATATCAGATATGAAATTAGACCTTGGTGTATATGAGAATCCTAGAAAGTCTACGTCTCCACAGATGATAGTCAGGCAGTTATTTGGCAATCTAAATGAAGAACAACATGCTGGCGTAACAGAACATGTATTCAAGACTATATATGAACCACTTATTAACGGTGATCCAGTACAGAATACTAAGATAGAAAATTATATCAAGGATACATCCGTAGACATAGACCTTAATAAATTAAACATAGATCAGATTTCACTTAAGAATATTCACTCAATCCTTACTTCAGAAGGAAAAGAATTAAAAAAATTAAGAACACACATACGTGATCATATTATGCGTGTATCTACAAAGCGTGAAGAAGGTGAAGCTGATCTCAACTTTACTGATGACCAGTGGCGTGACTATATATTCAGGAATAAGCGTATCTTTCATGTAGTCGGTACTAACGATGCTGTAGCAGACGGCTTTAAATATACTAACAAGTTCTGGGAACATTCATATAAGCGATATATGATTGATAGATACCTGCGTCCTAAGTGGAAATATTCTGGTAAAGGCTGGGCTGCTCCTTATGGTCCACAAGAACTCAAGACAAAACGTGTTGAGTATGGTCAGTTCATGATGGATGATGGAATGAAATGGTTTCCTGTAGATTTTGACCCTAAAATAATTAAACTCGCATTAGGCAAAAAGAAAGGCAAAGATAAAGATTCGTATCTTGGTGAAGTATGGGAAATAAAAGAAAAGCTAAATAAACCATCTGAAATTAACAAAATGAAGGAAGCTGGTATTTATAGCAAAGTCAAAGAAGCAGTAGATGCCTTTGATCCTGACTTTGTAGTTATAAGAGTTCCAGCAGACTCTTCCAGTGGTGCAAGAGTATTAACCTTCAAAGATTTCACAGGTCAGAAAGGAAATGCTATTACAACCCATCCTAAAGATGATGCTTATCTAGGTGGTATGGATAAGGATTCTGATTCTATGTTTGTTTATCATGGGTTTGATCCCAAGATCAAAGATGCTTATAGTAAAGATAAAATAAGAAATGAATGGGAGAAGGACGGTAAGGTTATAGAAGGAAAATCAACTGAGCTTGATCCAGTATTTAATGATGTTTCTGATCAGGACACATATCTTCATCCAGCCAGTATATTCTCTCCTTCAATGAGGAAGGAAGTAGCGAGGAATGTATATCAAGGTAACCTTGGTATAGGCTGGGCTATTAATAACCGTATGACTACACAAGCTTGGGTTGATATGGCACTAGCCAACAATGGACAGCTTACTGTTGATGTACATCCTAAACTAAAAAATCAGCAAACTAAAGAAGAAACCTTTAGGCTTAACTATAAAACAAATCTTGGACAATATGTATTAACATTAAAGCCTGAAGCTGGATCGCAGTTAAGACGATATGCAAGAGAGATGCTTAACCGATCTGCAGATGCTGGTAATTATCCTAAGATGAAATCTTATGTAAAGTTCCCACAATTACAATTTGATCAAGCATTTAATATTGAATACAAACCTTCGTCTTGGATAAAAGACCCTAAATATGATGCAATGAGAGAAACCTTTGCCGCTGCGGACTTCCAAAGAGTGAAGAATAGTACCGATCTCGGTAAAGTCCATAAAATGATTCAGACTATGAAGCCTAATGCTATTAGCAAGAAGGATACTGCCGACAACTCTATGAACTTGCATGAGTTTCAAGAACGTATCCTTGGGGATACTGAAGTTGGAGCCGACTTTAAGTATAAATTTCCAAATATTTTAAGTCATATAGCAAACAAGGCTCGCAATGATGGTGTTGAAAAGATGACTTTCACTCATCCCTACGAGTCTAATATAAGCCTTGTTAATAATTTAAAGTCTATCTTAGAGAAAGACCCGTTAGCTAGAGAACTTGATATAGCTATAAACTTATCTACTAACTTAGAATCAAAGAGACAAGAAGCTGCTATGTCTGGTAAAGCAAGCAACTGGAAAGCTGTAGCTGAACAGCTTAGAAAAGAGAATCTAAAGATAGCAAGCTTTATGGCATTGCTCAAGAAGGCACATGCTGTTGAATCTAAGATTATAGCCGAAGGCGGTACTAAGAAAGATGTGATCAGGAACCTAAAGAGGATACCAGAGAGAGCGTCTGAGATAAAATTAAAGTTTAAAAACACAGACAGAAATCCAGATAGTGACCACAAGAATACATATTTTTCTGATTATGACATTGAAGTACATAACTTAAAAAATGATCTTCGCCAAGAGCTGGGTGAGCAGGGCATTGATCCAGTTCCATTTGAAGAGTATTTGGATATATATTTACTTAGCCCTTTAGCCAAGGGAATGAGATATGGGCTTGATAATAGGATGCCTTGGCAGTCTTCCCAAATTGGGAACAAAGCAATCAAGGAAATCTTTGATGAGCTTGATGTAGTTACTGAGTTTGCAAGACAGCCTGCAGTAAAACAGGTAGATAAGCTTGAAAGCTTTTCTGAATATCTGCATAGACCATCTAATTATGCTAAGATAGATGATAGCTTTACCAAGTTCATGGGTCAGGAATTTGTAGGCGATCCTATCTTTGACAAAGATATAAAGAAACTTAAAGATCATATGGCTGAACATCCCTTCTGGGCAGAGCATCCTGAAGATGCATTCATTCAATATACTGCTGAGTTTGAAGGTTCTGGTAGGTTATTCGAAACCATGACAAAAGACGATGTATCCAACTTGTTAAGATTCTTTGAATATTATGATCCAAAATTCAGAGAAGGCTGGATAGATAAGTTTGTTAAGGACAAGTTTCCCTATACAAAAGATCGTGATGCTATGCGTATACAGAGGATTTTCTACTATAACAGACCAGCTACCTTAGATAAGAAAACACTAGCTCATGAAGTTAATATATTTAAACAAGCGAATGTTCCAGTAAGAGGTAATGATAGGGTTGTTATAAGAGATGTAAAGCGTGTTATGTCTACGCATGGTGCTATGCGTGAATGGCTGACTAAGATGGTAAGTCAATCAGAGAACGAAGTTTCAACAGTTATAAATAAGATGGATGAGACTACTTATAAGACTTTATCTGGTCTTACTCCTAATGAGAGAATCGAGCTTTTCAATAATGCCGTAGATATAATAGAGGGTAAAATAGAGCTTGGTAAGATACCTGAAGATTATTTGAATAAGGTGTTCAACATTGCAGAGAAAGGACAGCAGAAACAATTTAGCGGTAGGCAGATGCTTGAGTCTTTGACTGGTAGAATACGTAATGACCTTGAAGAGTTTGGGAATGAGTATGTTTATTTAACAAACGATTGGAAGAAGGCAGAGAAAGACATCAGCACTTCGTCCCGTGTTAATCTAAATGAATATATGGTCTGGCGTAACGGTAAATTTGACTTCAAGAATTTCTATAAACGTGTAGTTAAGCCAGCTTGGGACGGTATGGACATAAAAAACGTCCCTCTTGAAGCTATTTATAGAGCACAGTATGAACATAGGCTTGAGCAGATTATCGCCGGTAATCCTAAAATTAAGGATTCAACTAGATTTAGAAAAGCATATAGAGAAGGCAAGGCAAGTAAGGATAAGGATGGCAAGTTTTACGATACAAAGTTTAAACCTATAGGCAGATACGATAAGGAAACATACTTTCCACATGTTTGGCGACCCAACAATCTAAAGACCAAGGAAGAGAAAAGAATAATAACTGAGTATGAAATGAACCTTGCTGAGACAGAAATCAGTGAAGCATTGAGTAAGCCTAATGAAGTTATTAAATACTTAACAGAACAAGCTAAGTTAATGAATCCAGAGTCTGCTGAGAAGCTGAATACTATTCTTAAAGAATACGGTAAGACAAAGAATATTGATCTTCTACGATCTGTTATAGAGCCTGCTATCTTTGCGAAGTACAAGTATGCAAGAGATGGATTGTCTCATCCTACTAAGTATGGCGAGACTCATATGTACGAAGCACTCTCTCAGGTAGACATGACATCTAAAGATGTTGCTGGTATTATATCTAGTTTGGTTCGTATTGGATTCTTTTCAAGACCTAAGAATATCCTTGAAAGACAATCAGAATACCCAGCTTATATGAAAGAATACGATGCTATTAAATCATACAAGGAAGGTATTGTTAAGTCTAGATTGAAGAATCTTGCTGCACTCATGGGTGATGTTGAGATAGACAAGATGACTGTTAATCAACCCTTTGGAGAATTCACCAAAGATCATGCAGAGTTTTATCGCATGTACTTACGTGATGCTCTTGGATATAAGACAACATTCTCTGACTGGGTATTAAAGTCTATGGAGAATAGCGATCCATTGAAGTTAAAAAAGAATATGTACTATCAGACAAGCGATCATGAAATGATAAAGAAGCTGGATCGTGTGTTGAAGTTCTTTGGTGGGGACAAGTTACCATTTAATCTACCAACTAATGACCAAGCAAGAGCAGAAGAGCTTGCAAGGATCATTCATAATATGGGTGCATTGGAAGCCAAGTTCCAGCTATTGACATTACTTGCTAATACTGGGGTAGCTACAGGCAACTTGTTTGGAGGTTCTTTAAATACAATCACTAAGACTGGGCTAAGAAATTTTGTAAGAGCTACCAATTTTAAATACCTTGAAAAGAATATCCTTAAGAATGAGAGCGGTGAATACCAACTCAAGTTTAAGAATGGGAAATTTGTAGAAACAAAAAAAGATTTAAAGAAGTGGATCATTGAGAAGGGCGTTATTGAGCAGTATATAAAAAACGAGCTTGACTTCAATCCTAAAGTACAGTCAATGAAAAACAAGAAAGCTTTGTATGAATTTGCTAAAGATTTTAATAAGCTGCTCACAAGGAATCCCGATCCTAATAAAGAAACTATTATGGAGATCGCCCGCAGGCACGGTCTCACTGAAAAGATTCTTGAGATAGGTGCATTCCCCATGCAGGCATCTGAGCGTTGGCTAAGAGCAAATGCGTTTCTATCCCACATGCTGCAGATGAGAGATAGTTTCAATGGGATGACTGGGCAATTAGATTTGAATAGTGATGCTTTTATAAGACATGCTTTAAAAGGTGTCGAGGCTACACAGTTTGTTTACCATAGTGTAGGTAGGAGTGCTTTCATGCGTACTGCTACAGGTAAGGTACTGACAAGATTTAAGAATTATGTCCAGAACCAAATAGGATTCCAGAGAGAGATTCACAGGCATGCTAAGTTATACGGCTACAAGCCGGGGACAAAGCCTTATGATGAGTTCCAGCGTCTCTTTATGATCAATGCTATGCTTATGGCACTAGGCACAGCCTATGCTTATAGCTTGTTTGACGTAGCTACTCCTCCTCCATTCGACTGGATGAGAGAGACATCGGAGTTACTCTGGGGCGATAGCAGGGAGCGAGAGAGAGCTTTCTTTGGTACATATCCAAGAGCTGTTGCTCCATTACAAATCATCACCCCGCCTATTGCGAGGATACCACAAAGTTTAGTAATGTTACTTAACGGAGATTGGGAAAGATTTGCCGATTACCAAGCTTGGACACTGTTTCCTTTTGGTAGGTTTGCTCGATCTGTAGATAAAACATTTAATGAACCTTACGGAACAACATTTGGCAGAGGCATGCAACAGTTTTTAAGAATACCTACAGATAAATTTCAACACAGTTACGATAGAGCACAGGTAATGCAGGATCGTAAAGACTATATAGAATCTAATCTCGATGACTCGTATGAGCCTCAGGGTGAAGAGTGGGATAACAAGGAGAATTAATTATGGCAGGTTTATTAGGAATGTTAGGAGCTTCTGCGAGGAACTTAGGACAAGCTGGTAAAAATTATGGAAGAATAGCTAAAGGTAGAGGTGCTGATTTATTAAAATCTCATCCAGAATATGCTATTGGAGCTGGAGTAGCGGGAGCTGTGGGTGCTTCACTTCCTTCATATATGTCTGAAAGTCAAGAATTCAAAGACCATATTAATATATGGAAAGAATATACAGACCTACCATTAGAAAGTAAGGCATTTCAAAAATTCCTATACGCTAAACCGAATGTTAAGAGTTCACTTATTCGCTCTGCTGCTAAATTAAGCCAAGATGTAAGTCAAGATGTTGATGATGCTCTGTATAGAAGTGATGCTTGGGACAGAATTACAAAACCAAAAGGCAAAGACCCATTTGGATTTGGTACCCCAAGATAATAACACACTACTTTAAATGAATCCCAATGATAAAATCGTAGATGATTTTAGGAAGGACGATGATGGCAATATAATAGGTTGTCCCAAGTGTGGGGCAAGAGCCATGAGGAAAGACGGGTTCTCTTATTATAGGGAAAGCAAAAAACAGTGTTGGCATTGTAATGCTTGTGGAAAGAAGACATTAAATCCCACCATTATAGAAGAGTCTCCGTTCACAGTTGCTGATCGTGACTCTGACATGGTGCCAATAGAAGACATTATAGATTTTAGAAAAAAGCAATACACCCAGAAGTTAAAATCAAAAGAAACCAGAAAATTAATTAACATCAATATTAATATAGATGGACCCATAGGTATTGCACACTTTGGTGACCCTCATGTTGATGACGATGGAACCGATCTATCACAAATTATACGTTACATGGATGTTCTCAATGAGACTGATGGCATGTACTGTGGTAATCTTGGGGACATTCAAAATAATTGGATTGGCAGATTAGCTACTTTATACGGTCAGCAGTCTACATCCGCTAAAGAATCATGGAAATTAACTGAATACTTTGTAAATAAGGTTAATTGGCTCTATTTGGTAGCAGGAAACCACGATGTATGGTCAGGTGACGGTGATCCCCTAGAATTCATTATGCGAGACCATAGGGGCTTATATGAGCGTTGGGGAGCCAGAATGAATCTTGTGTTTCCTAATGGTAAAGAAATTAGAGTAAATGCTAGGCATACTTGGAAGGGTAATAGTATGTGGAACTCTGCTCATGGTGTAGCCAAGGCTGCTCAAATGGGATGGAAAGATCATATACTTACTTGTGGGCATACCCACGTAGCAGGTTATCAAGTCATTAAAGACCCTGCATCTGGTTTAATAAGTCATGCTTTGCAAGTAGCGTCTTTTAAGATAATGGATAATTATGCAGATAAGCTTGGGCTTGATGATAAGAATATATTTAATTGTCCCGTTACAATCATTGACCCTCAATATGATGACGATGATAATAGATTGGTAACTACAATCTTTAATCCTATTGTAGCATCAGAATACTTAACCTATAAAAGAAAAAAAGCTCTCGGTTAAGAGAGCCTTTTTAAGGTTTTGGATAGTATGCCTATTTTTTCAGCATCAGTCTTAGTCTACAAGTGCAGACTCTTGCAATCTACTGTTCCCATACTTTGGTTATCCATCGCATGATATTTGCTATACCATAAATGGTCGAGAAACTATCCAATTATTAGAACATATAAGCCATTAGTTGATCATACACGAAGTCATCGTGTTTGTCTTGTAGTAAATCAATTTGATCTTCCGTCATTTCCTTGCCTTTATAGAGAGCTTCTTCAATAAACGCATCGCTATAATCAGGATGGTCTGAGTGGTCGACACCGCTAAAGGAAAGTATTTCTACTTCTTTTAGATCAAAGCGAAGTTTACCTGTAGCATGACAATCGTTACATGACTCTAATGCTTGTTCAAGTCTCAGTACTCCGTCATGAGTACTTGCTGTATATGTCTCTCCTACTACACTACCAGTACCGTTGCAGCTAGGACAAGGACATTCGTTCGTTAACTTAATATTGAATGGTTCAGGTATTTCATTACTCATTTCTTGAGTTCCTTGCGTATATCACGCTTGTTTAAGAACACTAGCCATAGTATTGCTACTATTACTATAGTGAAGTTTATAAATACAAACCAAGATGCATAAAGTATCCAGTTTGGTATATCAAGTATAATCATTTTTCATTGCTCCTTTTTATTTTAGCTAATGATTCCTTAGCCATACTACGATACTTTGAGCTATTAGCTTGTGTAGTTATAATATCGTCTAAGCAATCTATTGCCACAAACAATGAGTCTTCCAGTTCTTTAATGTATTTGTCTTTACCCTGCAGTGGTTCATCGTGTTCTTTCAGTTTGCTAATAGGTATGACCCTTACTTCAACAGAAGCTCCTACCTTTTTCTTATCAAACTTCTTTGCAAAATCACTGGTTACCATATATTTGTTTGGATACACAAGATTATCATTCTTGTCTTTGTAAGATATGTCTACTATACAAGGCAACCTGTACTCTGCTATACCGATACATCTTTCTTTGTAACCGCCATCCCAGATAGGCTTATTAATCGTATACTTATTCATTTATTTTTATCCTTATATGTTTTATTATGTCCTTTTATACAATAGGGACACTCTATTCTCTTTAAACCATATGTAGGTAAATGCTTATACCTTATTATTGTACCCGTGCAGGATATTTCCCACACATGTTTACATGATTTACAGAAATACAATGCATATGTCTTAGGATTAACCTGTGTCTTATTCTTGTAAAGCTTTTTCTCTAAATACCAAGAGTCTAGATCGTTTAAGTCGAATAATTCTTTCATATTATTTCTCTCTGATACTAAATCTTGCAAGGGGCAAACGCCAACCTACCCCTTGCTCATGAGTCATCCTTTTAACTATTTAAGCCAAAAAGACTTCTTTATCCTGCTATCCTTTTAAACAAAGTTAGCAAGTCTTTATACCGTATTGTAACCAGTGGTTCATGACGGTCTTCTTTGAGAATCTGTCCATAGACATGTTCGCATGGCTTGAGGTAGTCCGCAATAGCTTTACGTCCCTTGACTTGGAATTTATAGAAGTCATTTTTCATGCTATCACCTGTAGTGATTGTTACATCTACTTCTTCATGCCAGCCCAGTGATCTGCCATCTGAACCCCAAGCTCTTTGTGATTTAAAGCCGAAGTCTTTAGCTAAATTGACACATTCTCTTTCAATTCTGTTTCCTTTCTGTTTTGGTGCTTTGCCACTCAT
>ERZ1046148.1311-NODE-1311-length-12756-cov-6.483348_pt1 | contig 12756 bp, 7 predicted proteins | sample MGYA00383090_ERZ1046148 | MGnify/ENA primary metagenome ERZ1046148 (study PRJEB29581, sample SAMEA5548360) | metagenome | biome: marine; feature: coastal; material: water | depth 25 m | study: Short-term variability in the microbial, nano- and picoplankton...
GCAGGTGCTTCTTCAGCAGGTGCTTCTTCAGCAGGTGCTTCTTCAGCAGGTGCTGCATTGGAAGTACGCATGCCTTCATAGCGTGCAAGCATGTAATCTGGTTCAACTTTCATAGATTTTTCATCGGAATAAACAATACCAAGTCCAGTTGTTGAACCTGTTCCGAATCTTGTATTGACATTCTTAATCACTATCAAATCACGGTTAGATCCCGGTTCAATTGATGCAATGCCATTTAGCATATCTTGACGAGAGGGGGTCGCTGCACCTTCATGGTTCCAGCGGAATTCGATTTCTACGCGGTTAAGCAGTGGGTTTTCTTTACGGTCAATTATTTCCATATTAATTCCTCCTTCAGCGACTATTTACTTTGAGTGCGTAGTTCCCTGGCATCTCGATTTTTAGGCGACTTGCAATTTCTGAACGTGTTGGGTCCATGACTACGACATACCCGCTCCAGTCAGAAGAGACCGGTGCAGAAGGGTGGCGTGTACATTGGTCGATACCATCTGCGAGAATCAAGTGACATTCGCTGCATGCAAAGGGGTTCTTAGCCATTCAAATCACTCCTAATTCAGTTTTGGTCCTCGTGGATCCATTCGTGACTGCCAAGTCCGCTCTGTTTGCAAGTCAATCCGATCTTGGAGCGGCGTGGGTCACTCGTATCTGGTGAAAGGGAAACAATACGTGCTCTAACTGAACTACCGACACCCAGTTTACGACCACTTTGGCGACCTTCAAGAACACCCATGCCAGCATTGATATCAACATGGTCTTCCATAATTTGGGACTTGTGCAGAAGTGCTTCCATGGGGCCGATTCGGACGAAAGCTCCGAAATCATTGACTTCGGAAACAGCTCCTTCAACAACTTCGTAATCTTCGATACAGAATAGCACCGCATCGAAACGAACTTCTTGGTATATTGCTCCGTCACCATGAATAATTCTTCCTCGACCAATTGGTTCGTGGTTTGAAGTTACAAGAACAAACTGGTTTTCATCATCAAAACGACCTTCGAAAGCAGATGCTGCTAGGCGGTCAATGTGTTCATTCAGTGACTTATCCTTACGGATGTATTCCGCAGGGATACGAATAGTGTCCTCCTTTGTGACAACTTTGTACATATTTTTTCACCGCCTCGGGCTTCTCCATCCGAGTTGCTGCAGGTAGGACGATTGAGGCTTAGTTGCCTCATCCGTCCTTCACCGGCATGTGCCTCGGGAGAGAAGTGTGACCGAAGTCATCCACGCCACCATCGACCCCTATTTGAATGATACCCCCCGTAATCGAGGTCCTGTTCGCTTAACAAGCCCCAATTTTGGCTAAGAAAATAAGGTCTAGATATCGCTTTCTCATGGGCCCGTAGGGCCCAAAGCCATAACAACCTTGTACTACCCGATAATTACCTATGGAGCAAGTGCCGATGCGAATTCGGGCATTTCTAATGCTGTTCATTCTGCTTGCATCCACCATTGTAATCCCAACTCCAACTTCGGCTGATGAGGAGGAGGATTCCGCATGGGACCCACTGTGGCAGCCCTGGGCGCAGTATGGAAGAGATCCAGGGCATTCTCGTGAATTGCCCGAACATGGCGATTCGGGATTGATGACAATTGAAACTCCTGCCATTAACTGGGTAGCCTTTGATTCGGGAGATGGTGCAGATGGATATGGAGTTGCAATCGCCGACATGTCATACTCTATCGCATCGCCATCTGGTGCCAAAGAAAGATGTGGGGAAAATCATCTCTTCGCTGTTTTGACCTATACGGATAACTCAGAACGACACCTTGCGATTGTTGAAGGAGATACTGCAAAAATTGCATGGGAAGTTAATCTCGGCGATACAGACATTATCCGTTCAACTCCAATAATCGTTGATGTTGACCAAGATTCTAGACCTGAAATCGCAATTGTTTATGATACAGATAGTGCACTCAATGTCGATCTATGGTCCCCAGATATGACTTGTGATGAATCAGGGTGGGCTGCGTCGGGCCATTCAAACGAGAAGGTTTGGTCATGGTCTGATCCAGATTTGCGTATAGGTATCGAAACTGCACATTTTTGGACAAGCGGATATGAAGCCGTAACTCAGCCCCTGTTAGCGGACTTGTCCCTAGATGGTAGCCCGGAATTAGTAATATCTGCTGTTGATACTTCGACAAATGATCCAACCGTGGTGGCAATTCCACTTGGACTTCAGACACCAGAGGAAAACTGGAAAGTTGCATTAGATAGAGGAACTCACCCATCTGACCCTGCATTTGCAGCCTTGGATGATAACAGTGGAGCTGTTGTTCTGACAACTGCCGATGAGAATAGTGGTAACATTTGGATTTGGCGTATTGATGGCGCAACAGGGTCACTTGATTGGGAACGTGTATCGGTTCAGGGAACTGATGATGATGATGATACACCCCGAATTAGATTACCTGGGCCTGTAATTACGCAACTGGACTCTGATGCGGCACCCGAAATGATTCTGACTTTGCCTGCTGATGCGAATCAAGGTGCAGATGGAATGGGTGCCCAATTTGTTGGAATGGAATTAACCAGCACAAATGAAATGTGGAGATTTAGAGCGAAAAACGGCTATGCTGATGCGGAACCTCTTGCTGTAGATACAACTGGTGATGGGATTACAGACCGCGTTTGTTGGGTGACTTGGTACTCAACTGGGGCAGGGACCACTAATCGAGAAGGCCTTACTGGTTGTCATGACATTACTATCGAGCCCCCATTTAGAGAATGGACGCGAGTTTTGCAAAGCGGAGGGGGAACTAACGATGATGAAATCGCAGTCTCACCGCCGATCTCAATTGATTTGGATGGTGAGGATGAACCTGAGTTGCTGGTTGCCTTTGGACAACGTATTTTTGCATTTGATGGCAATACTGGAACTTCGGCTGATATCGGTTCAGGATGGTCAGCACCTATCGATGTCCCCCACACAACATGGGCTGCACCTGCTATAGCCGATATGGATGGCGATGGCTATCTCGACATCCTAGTGGGTGATGCTTTGATTAGTGAAGCAAAGGCTGACATTGCACCTTTAGCAGATGGCAGAGGGATTGGTTTTACTCCAACAGACCCAGACCCTGGAGAAATGGTCACGATTTCAGGTCAATATTCCAATATTGGAGTTGTCGATACTGATGAACCAGTTGATGCAGTCCTAATGCTAGACGGGGTTGAAATCGAGCGCCATCGAGTAAATGTTGCAGAAGCGATTTCGCCATCTGGTGAAGGAGGACCGATTACTTTTAGCGTCGATGTTGAGGCAACGCTGGGAGTGCATACTGTCGAACTATTGCTCGACATAAATGACAATTTAACTCAAACTAGAGATGATAATGACAACTATAGTACAACATTGGTAGTACTAGAGCCATATGTTGCACAAATTCAGACCCCGGTTGAAATCTCTCGGGCCTTGCCGGGAACCTCACAAATTGTTGATATCACAGTGACTAGTTTAGGAAGTAGGAATGCTGCGTGGACTCTAGATTACGATGACAGCCAATTAGAAGATGGTTGGGCGTTTTATCCAGTTAATTCTGCTGAACTTTCATTGAACCTTGTACGAGATGTTCCACAAATCGTACAGTTCGAATTCTCAGTCCCACTGGATGCGATGGGGTCCGATGATGCTCAAATTCAATTAAGTCTAGTATTAGACCAAAACCAAAGCGTCTCGACTTCGGTTACGCTACCGCTCGAAGTTGAACGAACACGTGGGCTGTCATTACAAGGGGCAACAGGACTCCCAATCGGTATCGGATATGGGGAGCCGGGAGATGTCGCTCATGTTTGGCTACTTGTAGAAAATGTTGGTAATGCGCAAGAGACCACTGAGATGCAGTGGTCTTCAAACACATGGAGTGCAGATACAACTATTGTAGACTATTCTGGTACAACACAATGGGGGATTGAACTCGACCCAAGTGCGAAGGAAGAATATCTAATCGAATTTGAAATACCCAGTTCTAAATCGCTGGGTGAGTCAACCTCTGCAACCCTAACATTGTGCATTGGTTCTGGAAATGAAGAAATTTGTGAAGATTTCACAGTGACTGTTTTTGCCAGTAATGTTTCTAGTGATATCCCGCACATCAGGACAGTCCCTACGACGGGATTGACATGGGATATTAGTTCCAACTTCGTGGGCACCACCCTTCAATGGGACATGTCTGAAGCTAGTATGCTCAAGGAAAACTGGAATTGGAGTGCTAGCGGTGACTTAAGTATCAATGGAACCATGCTAGAGATGTCTGGACAAGGGGGGCAATTGCACCTTGATTTACCATTGGATGCACCCCCTATGCGCCATTATTTCAACCAAAGTGAGGAGAATTTAGTATTTTCAGACTTCTCAATCTCATTGCACATCTTGCAAGTCTTCCGTGCAGAAGCGGATATTGTGACTCCATCCGATGGTGCGGTGTTCAATGTAAGCGAGCGAACAAAATTAATTCTCAGATTGGAAAATCCGGGTAATGGAGAGGATACATTCATTTTGAGTGGAATGACTACAATGGGAAACCTTTCACAGGCGCCTAATGCTACCTTTGAGATTTCCAATCCAATTCGAACCCTTGGCCCGGGAGGAATCAGCATGGTTCCTGTTTGGGTTACACTTCCTGCGGATGTGCCGGCAAGAGAAACATTCCAATTGATATTTGATTGGACTAGTGTCGGCGATTCATCAGTTAGTGACCAAGCAAATATCACCATAGAAGCCCGACCAGATCACAGATGGGATATTGAAGTTGCACAGGGTGATTGGATGCAAGTAACTCCCGGAAGTTCTGTGTCTCTAGCGATTAACATCACGAATACTGGAAATACAGATGATTTGCTAACTTTAACTCCTGAATTTACTCTGATACATGCGGGTGGAGACACCTCCGATTGGTCAGCAGTGGAAATCAATTCCTCCAGACTGGCTGTGCAGGGAAGTGAAGTAATACTACTAAACGTCTCAATTCCGGAACTGACTTGGGCAGGAACAGTTGCAAATCTCACACTTGTGGCATCCTCTAGTGAATTTGTTATCAGCAATATTGTCAGTATTGAACTCGAAGTAGAAAATGTGGCAGGATGGAGATTTGACCTCTCAAATACCTCTCTAGAAGTTCCACCTGAAGGTGGCCAATTGGATATTCTTGTTGAACAAAAAGGTAACAATCCAACCAAACCTTACTTTGCTAAGGCAGGCCAAGGATGGAATGTAACTCTACCGGACTTCGGCCCGGAAATAGATCCAGGCAATTCAGAAATCATATCGATTAATGTCACACCTCCAAGTGATGCTATTGCAGGCGAAGTTGGCATTCTTAGTATTCGAATCTCTAACGGAAATGGAGCGGGAGAAGTTGTAGAGCAAGTTCCTGTCCGAGTGGGCTCCGCACCAGGAATTGATGTTGGCTCTAGCGGATATTGGATGGTTCGACAAAACACAGCATCATGGCCTACTGCGTGGATTGAAAATATCGGTAACGATGTCGCAATCATGGACCTGTCGATATCAAATCTGCCAACTGGGTGGGTGCTTACAGGAGATGATGTTGTTGTTGTTGCGCCCGGCGAAATTAAGGGAATACCATTGCAGATACAACCACCTGACGACTGGGAAGGTAGTAACAACATCCAACTCGACATCCAGCTTGAACACCCAGTTCTTGGCACAATACTTCATTCAGTTACCGTCAGTGAAAGTGAAACTGTATTGGTTTCAAACCCGGTACACACCGGTAGAACGGGTGAGAAGGTATCAATCTCTACAGACTCACTAAGTGATGGTGTTGTGTCTTCACTAATCGAATTACCACAGCAGCGTAGCAATGTAACACACAACGGTATGGCCTTGCACCTCGTGGGAATTCCAGCGCCTATACATGAGGCTGAATGTGACAACACCTATGGGCAGTTATCTGAACTCGGAATTGAACCAACTTCAACTCTATGGACCTCATGTCTGATAACCGCTAACCCTGAACATGCCCTCGTTGCAAATGCTTGGTTGCGTGCCGATAGTGGTGAAATATTAGACAGCAGAGTTATCCGCTTGAGTCCTGGAGAAAACATGACCGTCAATCTCTCAATTTTATCATGGGACCCTGTTCCCGGTTTGGTAAGTGTCGAAATACTAATTGTGGATTCTAATGGTCTACCATTGCATTCAGAATCATCAACGCATGTAGCCCGCCAATCTGGCTGGAATTTAAAAATTGCAAACCTAGAAGTTAACGATGCCACTATTGAGGTTGGAATTGATCGTCAGGGCTACGATATGATGGAAGGCTCAGTTTGTCAAGTCAATGTGGCACTAATTGACGGTAGTTGGGAACAAACTGTTGCCATTGATGTATATGGTAACAAGTACGCACCTAGCATTCAAATCGACAGGCCCAGCATAGTAGGTGACAGTGCCGAGGTTTCTGCGACAGTATCCTGCCTCGCCCCCTGGGACCGAGATACCAATCCCGAAGACGATTCAATGACTGTTTATGCAAGCAAGTTACCGTTAGTTACCTATGAATCAGGAGACCTATATTGGACGGGTGGTATTGCTGTTCTACTACTAGTCCTAGCATACTTCGGTGGTATCTTGAATCTAAAGCAGCCAAAACAGAAGGAAGGTGTTGGCAAAGTAGAGCCTACATTCAAGAAGATTGAACAAATAACTCCTGAAATAAATAATGATATCGAACTCGACGATATGAACCTTGGAGAAGAGTTGGAACCTGATGATAATGTCGGACATGTCACTGAAACCCAAGTTGAACCAATAGTAGAGTTGGAAGAGGAAATTATTGACATCGATGACTCTACTGCGAGTGGAAGATTGTCCGCACTTCGTGAAGAAATTGAGATAGATGGGCCAGCTAAACCAGAATCTCGAGATGACATCACAAGCCGCTTAGATTCATTCCTGGCTGACCGTTGACTTCATCCATGAGTGGCACTCCCGCTCGGATATGGAAGAGGCCTTGGACACAACCACTCCATTCATGACGATTGACCCAATGGTCTCATACCGTTTACTCCCAGTATATTCTGCATTGAATGGTGGAGATTGGAAAATACTGGTTCAAAGTGATGATGAACTAAGGCTGAGGCTATTATCGCAAGGCGTATCTAGTCCTGAAGATAGGTCTTCGATGACCTGGGATGATGCTAATCTCTTTTTCTTATCATGTGTAGATCTTACAACTAATGGAAGGCCAGACCCTCTCTTCGCTGGAATCTCCAAAGAAAGATTTGGAAGATTCCCTTACGGAGATGGGTCAGCCATAACATACTTGCGCGAGTGGATTAGAGATTCTAACAAAGATACTGACAGCCTTGAGGAAATGTCAGAATTACTTGAAATGCTAGAAACCAGAATGAGTGGAACTAGTATGGAAAAAGGAATTGGAAGATTAGAGATGCGGGGATGGCTCACCAATGAAGAAACAACTAGTTTGAGGAAATTCCTAAGCACAGCAATTTGGACTCCTGCTGCTGATGAACCACTTGATGGTGGATGCCAAGATGCTGCAAAGAATATTGTGGCTCTTCTTCGTTCAGCAGAAAAGCGAAAGTGTGGCGTACTTCTACGTGTACACAACTGATTCAGAAATCAATTCCCGTTAGCCGCTCATACATCGAGGCATACAGGGCTGCAGTTTGTGCGATTACATCATCTGGTAAAGCGGGAATAGGTGGCTCTTGTGCATCAGCTTCACGGGCTAGTCGTAGTTCCTCTTGGTGCCCGGTTCCTACGTAGTGCTGGCGAACAAATTCCTTGGATAACTGAACAATATTACCCTTTTCATATTCCTCTGCATCCCACCAGCGATCTTCATCTAAAGTTCCAAATGAATCTACAAGAACAGGTACACGTCCTGGCCCGAGTGCAAACTCTTTCTTCCCATCAACATGAATTAATCCACGCTTCAGTGCTTCTCTTTCAATCAGTGCATCGACTGCAATCACAACTTCGATTAACGAGTTGAGTTCATCCGATGTAATGTTAGCAATTTCTAGTGCTTCTGCGGTGTCGATTAGGCGGTCAAATGCCTCGAACTTTGTTGTGACTTCGACATATGGGGCAGGTAGTTTTGCACCTTGTTCAAGAACAGTCCCTTCCGGAAACCCTAATTCTTTGGAACTCAGTTCACCCCGCTTGTACCGCCTCCATCCAGAGCCCGCTAAATAATGGCGACAAACAATCTCTAGAGGAACAAATACCCATTCCCCCTCACGAGGAGTCATCCCTGGCTCTCTGTAAATATCCACACGGCGGACTAGGCATCTATCAGTTGCATTGCGTTCAACAATATGTGTCCTGCAAATGCCTTCCTTTTCAACCAAATCAAACCAGTGACAGGTAGTTCTGTTTAGCGACTCACCTTTTCGAGGAATCAGTGAAGGTATTATTTGATCAAATACTGATATTTGATTTGTATATCGAAATTCAAGAATATCTGGGTCATCAGTTGACCAGACTTCTTTGACCTTGCCGGAATAGAGACACTCTCCCATGCCACATGGCCTGCGCGTCACGCCTTTCAACATTGGCACGAAATTGCTAAAATCAAACCGCCTGAAGCCTATGGTGAACTAATGGAAATATTTGATTAAATTGAAGGCGTAATTACACTATAGCGCTGTGTTGATTTATCTCACATGATAAGCCTGTATATGAAATGAGAATGGTTTTGAATTAATTACCAAGTCTTTGCAGTAAACCCATGGATTCATCCTTTTCGACTTCGACTTCTTCAATCTCAGATTCATCATCTTCTGATTGGTCTGAGTTCATCATAACAAATGATGTTGTAATGAAGATTAAGGTAATTGACCACATCAAGAACGGGATTAAATCCAATGGTGTATCAAAGTTCATCCAATATGTGAAATAATTTTGATTTTGCACAATCGAACTTTCCATTGTTTCTGCATCCTCGTCACTGATTATTGAAGATGATTTAATTTCGAAAACAGGCACTAGGTCCGATATTTTTGGTTCACTTTTCATGTCGGCTGCATCTCTCGAGTCGAGATAGAATTTGGTTGTTGACTCACCTGCAATAATCAAGCCAGATGTTTTTTCTGAACTGATTTCTATTTCACTTCCTAAGTAAATCGGTAAAGCACTTGGTATTGCATCCAGTAGAGAGAAAGTTTTCAGTAAATTAGCCTGAATTGAACGTTGTGTTGGATCTACTGAAGCTTCACAGTAATCCACAGGGATTTCTTTCACAATACCTTCTCCCACACAATCTATGTCTGCAATTGCGTATCCTGAAACATCCACTTTGTCATTACTGCCTGTAATGAATCCGCCAGTTGTTCCAGAGATATCTTCTGGAGTAATTATTCCAGATGTCGCATCAAACATCGCATCATTTCTCCATGACAATTGTTTAGAACCATCTTGTTTGATTAATTCACCTTTGTCACAATCTTGAATAATTGCTGGTGATGATGGTGTTTCACCTGTGCAAATTGTGTAATTTGTACCATCACCATTTTTCACTCCATTAGAGCCAAAGAAGGTTTCACTGGTTTCGAGAGATGCCCATCCAACACTCATGTTGTTTGGGTTTCCTGATGCTAGGTAGGCGCTAACTGGGTCATGCCATCCTAAAAGCCAACTATTTACCGATTGAGTTAGGTATGCTTCTGCACCAAAACTATCAACCAAGAAATTTTCAACAAATTCTCCTAAAATTGAATCTATCACCAAATCATGAAGAGCTTTTGCCGCAACAAAATCAATTCCAAACGTTGCAGCGATTACATCAACTCCGAATATTGGTTCTTGAGGTTGAATCTCGTCCTCAGGTAGAGCACAGAATATTATCAAATACAGCGATAATCCCATGGTCTCATCACATACAGTGTCTCGATCAAGTCCATTCAATAAACTCTCATCGTTATTATCCGGGACTGAATAACCAGGTGGCAATTTACCCGATAGTTCTCCGTAAAGAAATAGCATTGCACCTTCGGTTGTTGTAATCCCAAATGGGCCATACAATATTTCTGCTGATTGTTCAGGAGTAAGTGCGATGTCCGGTAAAGAGTTGGCAATACCCCATTCTCCACCTTGATTCAGACTGTATCCTAGGAAGCCACCATTGATGGGGTCTGAATCTCCGAATGTAGTGTTAACGAAATGGCCGGCATTCATCGTTCCATTTCCACCAAGAAGTGCCATCTGAATAGATGATGAAGAGGTTGCCCATCCTGCAGACCATGAAAATATTGCATCGTATTGGGTATCTGATAATCCAAAGGTAGATTTTGCCACCGATGAATCCATTCCAAGGAATGTACTCAAACCAAAACCAGTTCCTGCAGAGTTCTGTGCTAGAAGGCCTAAGGGATTGTCTCCTGCGTCACCGTTCATCATTAAATCGAAACAGTCTACGTCTGAGAAATCAACGTCCAATAGATTGTTTAAACGGTTAGCAATGTCTTCGCTATCTGTGAAAGGAGAGCCTCCTCCGTTAGACTGGAATTCTAAACCAATAGCGATGTATAGCGACCAGTCTCTAACAAGAGTTTGAGCATAATTTGGAACCAGTGAGTCTTCGTTTCCATCTCCAGTAGTGTCAGCCATCTCTGTTGCAAGATAGCCATATGCAGTTGCTCTCATCATTGTTGTAGAATTATTAGGGTCATTCTCGATTGTTGACAAGAGTTGTTCAGGCTCACCCATTCCCATGAATGCTACTGGGCCTGATTCATCCAGTAATGAAATATTGAATTGATTGTCCAATGGATGAACTGATGAATACAATGCTTGATCTATGCCTCCTAGGAAATTAGCGATAGGTAAGATGTTTCCATCCAATGTATTTGGCACAACAACACTAACTTGACCCGCAGTTTCAGCAGCTCCAAGTGCTGCATAACCGTATGAACCAAATCCTGTACCGCCGATTGTATTAGTCATTGATGTAATGTAATCTGCAGTTGCTTTTCCTGCTTGAGTGGTGTTGAGGTCCTGATTCATCATTCCACTAGCAAATCCAATTTTAGTCGAATCCATTATTCCATTGAATGCTGTACCAGTTGCCCCAATTAACTGTGGCCTAAATTGGATGTTAAGTTGTGATAATTCATCATCGCAAGAGTTTACGCTATTTGGTGAACATTCGAAAGTTTTGACAACATTGTAAGTCAAGTGCCCTTTGTAACTGTCGTGTTCAATCAAAGTTTTTTCAGAAGTAATATCGTAAGTGTAAGGCCCCATTCGTTTGTAGTCCGGTTCAGCCTGGTTGTCGATTACTTCTTGCAAATTGGTAATATCCCATGCATAGTAATCTCTCGAAGTGGTTGATACTATCCAATCCTCTTCTAAAGTGTCACAATCTCCATCCTCGCCACATATGGAATCGAGAGGGTATGTCTCAAATTTATCTTCAACGGCTCCTTCAACAGCGCCAGTAAATACAATTGGCAACAATGTGACATTGAGAAGTAAGCAAGCAAGTCCAATTCCGATAAGATACTTATCACGAAGCATCACTTGCATAGAATCTAATTATAGATGGAGCAATTAAAGGTTGAGCCGGAACAGAGGAGGGCTACCATGAAAACATGGTTTACGCATAACACCCTCAACATTCAAAATTAATCAAATCAAACCGAGGGCGTCCTCAATACGATTCAACTCAGGTCCAGTTGTATCACGGCCAGCGATTACACCGTTATTTGAAGCCGCTAAACCTGCACCAACATAGGGTGAGCCAAAAGCAACAGTTCCAACCATCGGGGCAACCCCAAGAACCTCTTCGATGAGTTTTACTTCATCTGGCATGACATCTGGGTGCAGTAAAACACCCTGGTCATTTGCGATGCCGAGTGAACCGACAACCGCTTCGCCAGCTATTGAAGAAACTGCTGTAGGAACTCCAAGAACTTGAGATATAATTTCCACGCCGTCTTCAGGAATTGAAGGAGAAGCAATTGCACCAAATTCATTGCAAAGAAGCAAGTTACCTGCGGTGTTGACTCCACCTTCCATTACAACAACATCACCAAAAGCAGTCAAAGTATCAACATCTTCAGCAGTAGCAATATCTGCCACAGCCAGCCCCTTAGAAGTTCCAGTAACCAGCGCACCAACTAGTGTAGATCCGCCTATTGAAAGCGGGTGTCGCTCTAGACCAAGACACTCATCAATTCGATTAAGTGCCTCTTCGCTGAGTTCATGTGGATGAAAAACAACGTTACCACAAACTGAGAGATAGATTCCTACTTGGTCTGATCCAAGAATATCGCTCGTTGCAATTGGCATGTTCTTCAACTCTGTGTTTGTGGTGGGGTTCATGGTTCCTTCGGAGCCTTGAATCTGAAAATGGAAAAAGGCCGCACTCCGCAATGCGGAATGCGGCCAAATCGCTACTCCGAAGAGCAGCTGCGGGGAAAATTCTCCGAGAGAAAGAAGAGGGGCACAGTGACAATCGTTCCCGTGGGCTCTCGCACCACAGTACCAGAAATGACGCAGATGGGCTTGACTTCCGGGTTCGGGATGGGACCGGGTAAACACCACCGCTATGACCGTGCACCCATCTTCCTTCGAATCGGAAGTGGATGCGATCCAGCGTTTGGATCGCTTCTCGAATTGGCATGAACTTATGAATGAAGGGCACTCGCCGGTGCGGTGCATACACAAAAAGTAGTTGCATCATAATTAGTGCTGCTGGACTGAACACGTCGCCGAAGCTTCGTGCTTACATCCGCAGTC
>ERZ1046148.1315-NODE-1315-length-12729-cov-11.659776_pt1 | contig 12729 bp, 14 predicted proteins | sample MGYA00383090_ERZ1046148 | MGnify/ENA primary metagenome ERZ1046148 (study PRJEB29581, sample SAMEA5548360) | metagenome | biome: marine; feature: coastal; material: water | depth 25 m | study: Short-term variability in the microbial, nano- and picoplankton...
CTGCCGCAGTGAGAGTGAGTCCTTCCTTCGCCGCTACTGTACTGCACAGCAGTACATCTATCTGTCCTGTTTGGAATGCTTCGACTCGCTTCTGTCGCATCTCGGCTGGTACTTCTCCGGTGATAGCGGCGGTCTTTGGTATGTCTTCCTTGAGTGATTGGAGTCCATCGTACACTGCCTTGAGTACATCCTTGTGGTGTGCGAAGACAACGATTTGTTTGCCTGTAATGTTTCGGTACTCCATGATGTAGTCCACTGCTGATGATGCCTTCATCTTCCCGCACTCGTGGCGCAGGTCAGTCAGCATGTTCAGTACGAACCCTGCTGGTACATTGTATGCTTCTCGGTAGCCAGCCCACTCATCGAGCCACGCTTGATGCACACCGTTGTAGTGTGACAGTTGTTGCTTGCTTGGCTTGACTGTGTGGAGTGTGCGTTGCTTGTCCGGTAGTTCAGTCAGCACCTCACTCTTGAGTCTGCGAATACAGAAGTCACGAGTGCGCTCGTGTAACTCGGCGGAGTTGCTTGAGCCGGAGTAGTCCCATGCCCATCCGTTGTGGTGAGCATCACAGTACGAGTGTCCGAACTGATAGGATGAACTGAACTCATTGGGTCGAAGCAGGTTGAGTGTGGTGAAGAACTCAATCGGTCTGTTGGTGATGGCTGTACCACTCAAGCACAGAACCGACTCACTCTCTTCTGCAATCTCAAGGGTAGCCGCAGTGCGTTGCGTCTTAGCATTCTTGAGGTAGTGTGACTCATCACATACTACGATGTTGATACCATGTGTCAACAGTTGAGGGAGTCGCCCTTTCATAATGTCGTAGTTGCATATGTGTATGTCAGCAGGTTCGATGGTTCCTTTGGTACGACCCTCGATAACATTCACACTCAAGTTAGGTAGCCAAGCCTTGACCTCCTTCGCCCAGTTGTACTTGACATTGGCAGGGCATACTACCAGCGCAGGTAGTTTGTCTTGGTTCAGTGCGATGTAAGCAAGGGCTTGGATGGTCTTGCCGATACCCATGTCGTCACCGATGAGGCAACGACCACCAGCCAGTTGTGCGAACTGCACACCGACATACTGGAAGGGATAGAGTTCACGACCAGCAGGGAAGTGTTCACCCAATGCATTACGCATCTCACTCACGAGCATGGTATCATCAAGCCGAGCCGCACTGCTGATAGCAATACGGTTGGCTCGTTCTTCCATGAATGTGTGGACTTCGGGGATAACTTCGATGGCTTGTGCCAGCGCAGTTGCTTGAGTAAGTTCTAACTTACGAAGCCTGTCGATAAGGGGAGCCGCCTCACTAAGAGCCACGCTCCATGTCTTCTTGTCGGGGTTCCACTTGCGGCCTTGTGTCTGCTTCACTGCACCCATGACAGCAGTACGAATGTGAGGCTCACTGATGTAAGGCCACTGCAAGACTACTGATGAACCACGCAAGGTAGCAGTGGTAGCAGTGACCTTCTTGCCCTGTGGTTTAGCAGTGAAAGTATGGTCGCCCCGTAGTTGAGCAAGGGTGTCGTCAAAGAAAGCACCGGCATCTTCCAACGCCTTCACTGCTTTGTTGAGTACCGCTTCATCATCCATGATGCTCCACATCTTACTGCGCCCATCGAACTTGACTTGAGGGAATGACAGCGCACCCTTGAGTGCCGCATTGAAAGCAGGGTTGTATGTGTATGACAAAGCAATGCGTGAAGACTTAATCTCCTTGCCCCACTTGTTGCGCCACACATCATCGACTTGCTGTACAGACACACGCACCGATGATGGTGGTTGCCATGACTCCATGTATGTTTTGATGTAGTGCTTGGCAGTAGCCTCATCACATTCACGGGCATACATGATAGCCTCGACAACCATGTCATCGAATACATTCTTGCGAGAGAGCAGTGTCTTGCTAAGAACAGTGTCGCCATTTGATTCACGCTCCCACTTGTCGGCCCGTCTGTTGTTGTCCTCTTGTAGCATACGCTTGGCTGTTTCGCCTTGCTTCTTCATGCTAAGTAAGAAGGTACTCACTTGCTCCTTCTGTGTAATCAACCCTGCGTCAGTGAGGATGGATGGTAGTTGTGTGTTGCGATACTTGTGGAATCGTTCAGCCGCCTCAAGCAACTGATGGCCTTGCATCCCATCTTGATGTGCCACGCCGGAGAAGAAAGACCAATCGGATTTGTTCGGGCCGATGCCATCCTTACCCAAGTCGGGTGAGCCGTAGCCAGTGAAGACTCGAATCATTCGGTGTACTGCGACGGTGTTCATTCAATCAACTCCATTGCTTTCAGTAGTTCATCTTTGTAGTGGTCAACTAAACCTTTGAAGTATTCAACTTGCTCACGCAAGTGCATGGCTTCGGCACTCCACTCATCGTGTTGCTTAGTCAATCGTGTCACCAGTGTAATCAGTTCTTCTTTGCTCATGTCTTCGTATGTTCTGTTCATACCTTCACCTCCTTCTTTGGCTTGACACTACACTTGAAACAAACATAGCCCTCACCTATCTTGGTATCAGTGATGAACTCGGATGGCATGAACTTCTTACACTGCAAACACTTCAACTTGTATGTACCTTTCTTGGGTTCCAACTTCAATGTCTTCATACTGATGGCGTGTTCAATGGTGTGGCATGGCACACAACGAATGCCACTGAAAGTATCACGGTCCATTGACCGGTTGCTACAATCAAAGCATTCAGTGTTTGCCTTTGATGCCCCAACCTTCAAGTCATACCCGCAGTGGGTACACTCATCGTCAATGATAATGTCGAAGTCACAAGCAGGGCAGTGTTGAATCTCAACCTTCTCTTTCTTGAGCGGGGTGGTGTCAGTTGAGGTACTCTCTTGTGGGTCTTTGCCACACGCACCACACAACTCACCGTACTCAATCATTGACTGTGGCGTATCTCCACAGTGAGGGCAGTAGTCTGCACCGTACTGGTCAATGATGCGCCCGTAATCCGAACTGCCGAACAGTGGGTCATCGTAACCAGTGGTTGCTTCCCCACCCGCTTTTGCTTTTCCCGACCATCCCCCAGTGTAGCCACCGTAGTTGTAGGTTGGCTCGTGAATCTTGTTCACGCCAAGTGGAATGTCACATACATCTGCGATGTATTGTTGCTGTGACTTAGCCTCGACAGCATGGACACAGTGTTGCTCACGCACCCAATCAACCAGTACACCAGCGTCGGGCCATGCAACCCGTTCCTCTTCCGAACCAAGTAGGTACGCAAGGATAGCCAACTGAACACCAGTACGACCGTGACCACCAGCACACTGTGTGCTAACTGTCTTGATACCATGCTCACGAATGTCATCAATGACAGCGTACCAAAAGTATTTGCTCACATTAGGGATGCTGAAGTCCGGCCAGTCAAGAGAGAGCATGAGTGGTGGAGTGATAACCTCAAGGTGCTGTTCACATGACCAGCCCTCCGGTACTTCGGTCTTGCTACCCACGCCCCAGCCACCAAGCGTTTCACTTGGACCCATTGCCAGTTGTGGTAGTGGGTCCATCTTGTGCCAACCACCTTGTCGGTTCTTGCCACCACCGTACACGCTGATGCCCTCGACTGTTGTGAATATCAGTTTTTGTCCAGTGTGACATGAGGACTTGCTCGGTAGTTTTGTCTGCGGTTTCTTCCATTTCTTATCTGTGTGTTTCATCTTGTTCATCTCCTTGTTGTTAGTGTGTTTGTTCTTCTTGCGTTGTTGTCTTCGTGTCTTCTTGCTACTCATTCTTCCTCACCTGCGTATGCTTTCATCAAATTCATCTTGAAGTCAAGGGGAGCATTGTGTATGTATGAAGCATAGTGCTTCACCAATTGCTGTGCAATCTTGGAGCCATTGTCTTGTAGGTTATGCTCGTGCGCTTCTTCAAGGAAGTTCACGATGTTGGGAACGACCTGCTCAATGTAAGTGTGACTCTTGAAGATGGTGAGTAGTAAGCCACTGTGTGCCTCGGTGTATTCGGGAAGGGCATAGGACACTTCAATGTCGATTGGCAAATTCATGTCGTACTGCGGTTGGTTGCTTGGTAGTGGTAGTTGAATCACCGCTTGTGTATCTGCGGTAATCTTGTCGAGTGCAATCTGCTTGCACTTAGCACAGTGAAGGGAACCACATGGAACGAACTTGTCGGGATTGCCATTGTATTTGCTGTTGCTCCCGTGAAGGTGTGCAACATATTGTGGTTCATCGTATGTAATGAACGGTGAATCTTCTACCTGCATAATTGGATGGCTGACTTGGGTGTGATAGGAGTTAGCCCCTGCGGAGTTGAGAACATAGTCCGTGATGTGAGTGGTGTCCAATTTGGTCACAGGCTCGAAGCCATTGATGTACTGGTAAGCGTGTGATGCCGCACCATACACAGCGAAGAAGTCAGCAGGCAAGAATGCCGAGAGTTGTTCGGGACTTGTACCAATGTCAAACGCACGCTTGCTGATGAACTTGTCCAAGAAGAAACCGTTGTTGTGTACGATGTTCTCACCCTCGTTGACAAGACCAAGCAAGGCTCGGAAGTTATCTTCACTGGGGTCAGCACCGTACTTGATGATGCCCTCAACGATAGTAACACCCTTGTTAGTAGCACTACCATAGGTGTCCTTGCCACCGTAGCCAGTACCTTGCCAGCCGGTTGCATACATCGCTTCACACCATTGGAGTTGCCCAAGTAGTGAGTCGATGGTCAATGGTTGTCGCTCCATCTTACGGTAGTATGAACGACGGTTCTGTGACATGACTTGCTCGGTATCTACACCGTCACTCAAGGCAATGAATGTTAGGCTGTTGATAGGAAGTGTGTCGCCCTTGATACGATTCATGTAGCGCATCTCACCGAAGGACACGGAGAGGATAGCATTGGGGAGGTAGCCAGCAAAGACACCAGCAAGGAAGGCCGTGTCTTGTGGACTCTTCATCACTGCGCCACCGAGGAACTGGTGGAAATGGTTGGACAACCAACCGTACTGCCGAGAGAACTTGGTCATACCAACAGCAAGCCCTCGCTCAAAGAACTCCCGCCAGTGGTACTGGTTGAATGGTTGAGGCTCGATGGTGGGGTCATCAATCACCCATCCATCAACTTCAATCCATGTGTCACCGACCTTTGGTTTGTCACTCACGATGTAAGTAACTCCCCACTTAGTACACTGCCCTGCATGGTGGGAGAGTGGACTACCGGATGGGTGTGCAACGACGACACCATCAAGGTCACGCCCACGCAAGTTCTCTTCGAGTCGGGCAAGTTCTTCATCACTGCCGTCCACGAGGGTAAGCACTTCTTTGACTGTGATTGTACCACCTTGTACGAAGCCACTGATTTCAAACGGGTGAGGTGGAGAACGAATCTCCTTGTGTCCATCTTCTGCACCACGCAGTTGCACGATGGCTGTCTGCCCCCAAGAGTTCGAGTTCTTTCTGCTTGATTGCACTGCGTTATTCAAGTTGCCCTCTCTAACACGGTGGACAAACTCAAGTTCAATCTTGGCGGGGTCGATGTTGAGGGTTTCCAGTGCCTTGCGTGTGCCATTGTCATCGCTTTGACTCAAGCCCATGACAACTTGGAACCCACCCTCGTGAGGTGAGGTGACACCAGCGTTGCCTTCACCGACAGCGACATAGGAGTAGGGTGCTACGACACAAGAAGCAGTAGCATCGAGGTAAGGCATGAGCATGATGCAACCATCGGGGTCACACAAACCATGCTCGTACATGGGCTTGGCAGGGTTTGGGTCGGGACCGAGCATTGTCATGGTGATACGGTCCACGATTGTGATGACTTCTTGAATGTCTAATCCTCGTGAAGATTCAAGCACGCCGGGGCGTGGCGCAAGAGGGCAAGCACGCACGAACACATCATTGCATGACATAGAATTGTAAGCAGTGTGGCAAGCCTGTCTGCGTTCTTCGGGGTCGGCAATCAATTCAATCTTGACCGCTTGTAGGGTTTCCCAATGAGGTGCATAAACAACATCGTTGCTTCGTGCATTGGTGAACTTGTTCATGGCGTCATACTTTTGGCTGACGGGTTTGGCTTCGGGGTTTGGTGTTTGGTTGGTCATAGTATTCATCTCCTGTTTCTTTTGTTCTTTATATCAGTTCGGCATTCAGTCATCGTTTTGCTTGGAAGTTATGATTATGTTTGGGTTGTCGGGGGTGGGTACTTGGCAGGTGCAAGGCTCAAAGGTTCGGCCCCATGCAACAAAGGTTTCTCCTATGTGATGCCAACAAGTGTTGCAGTATGTGAGTGTCATGCTACCACCTCGGTTTTGTTCTTCATACAATGGATGCACAATCCTTGCGCTATCTCATAGTCAAGTAGTATCTCTTCTCCACATGGTTGCTTGTAGCCACCACAGTAAGGTGTACCGTCTGCATGAGTAAGAATCATGCGACCACCCCATGAAGGTCGGCGGCGAGGTCATCAGCCATACCCATCAACATGTACCACGCTTGCCAGTTATGTATGCCATGACTTGCCATGACATCATGTATCTGTTGTTTGACATCTTTATTCATGCGACCACCTCCGCAGTGAACCAGTCCTTGCCATCGCCTTTGAGTTCATCAATGGTGATGTTCTTTGCGTGCTTGATGAACCAGTCACCCATGCCACCCAACCCAACGAAGGGTAGGTTGTCACGCAACTTGTTGCTTGCTGTGTAAGAAATGGTGGCGAAGTTGTGGGGTGTTGTCACATCAGTGTTCTCATCAATGGTACTCATGTTGAGGTTGTCGATGGTGGTCGTGATGCGGAAGTCTTGGTGATAGAATGTCACACGGAAGTATCGTAGTGTCATGGTCATGCGACCACCTCTCTTTCCCAACAGGCAGTGTGCCTGTCCCATATCCAACCCTCACCTTCGGGTCGATTGAACATCAGTGCCATGATTTTCATAGCCGCACTCTCGCCTTTCTTCACTTCTCCAATCCCTATCCTTTCGTGTGTGAATGTCATGCGACCACCTCATTGTGACATGTGGGGCAGTGGGGCTTAGGGTTTGGTTGGCTGATTGGCTTCATCAATTTCCGTTTCTTTTACTCTTTAAATAAGATTGGCTTTCAGTCCATCGTTTTCATCATCAAGTAATGCGTGTCATAATTGTCATGTATGTCAATACCCATGTCAAGTATTTGACTAACGATACGATTGTCACTTACACTATACCTACACTCATTATAATAATAGAGAGTAAGGTACTATGAGTAGTGACTATTGTTACGCTTGTCAAAACAGTGACATGAGTAATGAGAAACATGACAAACATGGGGATGGTTGGTTTTACTTTAGCACTCATCATGCTTCCACTTGTATAGGAAAGTGAGTAAGTGATAACTTACTACTGCATGAGATGAAAGGAGCAGGTCAGTTGCCCGCCCGTTATACCACATCGGTCTGGGTTTGGCTCTCGCTCGTACTACAAGAAAACATTTCCAGCACAGGCGGGAAGGAACGAGAGCCGTGAAGAGTCCAACCTATATGGGTGGAAGCGACGATGCGAACAAGGCTGTCGAATCGTACAGGCGCAGTGAGGTCGCTGGAACCCCCAGCGCACACGCTATGGCGAGGCAAGCCAAAAAAAAGCCCCCACCTCCGCCGAAGCGGGGGTGAGGGCGGCGACCCGTGAGGGAACTCACCCCCTGCGGGGGTGAGGGAGAGCGTCAGTCAGTGACCGGCTCAAGCGTTGGCGAGGTCGAGGCGAGTCAAGTCAGCCTCGAACCAGTCGATGCAACGCTGTGTTGCACCTGCACCGGTGGACACATCTGCTGGTGCGCCTGCTTTCTTGGCAAGTTGTCGCACTTGGATGTGGGACATGGCATAGATGCTCACTGCGGAAGCGATGCCAGCAGGGTCGAACTTGGCGACAACGGCGTTCTTGAGCAACGCCGCCTTGATGTCAGCGTCAGCGTACCACTCACCTTTAGCACCGGAGTCCTTGTGAGCCTGTCGAGCGTGGGCTTTGCGAGCCTTCTTCTCGGAGGTGTACGGACGAGGGTTGCCATCGGAGTCAACGACTCCCTCGGCCATCCAAGCAGTGCCTTCGATGACAGCCAACTCGACAACACCGGCCTTGATGGTGCGGTTGATGGCATTTCGAGCCGCCGCACTTGTGTGGGCAACGAGGTTGCGAACTTGGTCCTTGTTCTTGCCCTTGCTCACGGTGTAGTCGTGGGAGAGGATGGCAACGAGGTCAGCGTAGGTGTACGAGGACCGGTCGGGAACCTTGCTCGTGAACGCAGTGGAGGGTGAGTGCTTGTGGCACATGGCAACGACGGTGTTCATGTGGGCACGCATCTCGGCACGAGTGTAGGTGACGAAGGACGAAGCGGCTGGAACCCAAGCGGCGGGGTCGTCACCGGCTTTGGTGTCGGGCGTGGAGGTGAAGTCAATCACACCTTGCTGGTCGAATTTGACAGGCAAGGACACACGCTTGGCATCGGAGGCAAGGAAGCCCCCAATGGCTCGGAACACAGGGGTGAACTGTGTACCACGAGCGGCGGTTCGGTCATAGGCAGGCTGGGCAATGGCATCATTTGTTTGTGGCATCAACTCCCGTTTCTTTTACTCTTTATATCAGTTCAGCATTCAGTACCTCGATTCGACCTTCCATAGCGCATAGCGCATAGCGCAGGTAATGGATGGGTGTAGTACACCCATATGGGTTGGGTCAAGGGCCGCTATTCATGGGGGTGCGCCAAGCGGCGGGTAGGCTATGGCGTGCGAGTTGTACATCGGTATCTATAGAACGCTATGCGCCCCCGCATACAGGCCCGCAATGGGGCGGTCTATAGAAGGGAAGCGATACACGCCCGCCCGCCCGTGTGCCACCCGCCCTGTACCATAGCACAGCAACGGGGTGCGGTCTATAGAAGGGGGTACTGCGGCCATAGCACGCCCCCATAGCACCCCCCTTAGAAGGAGAATCCTCCCATAGCACACCCCATAGCACTTCTTTTAACCACACACGGCGTTTTACAAAAAAATTTGAAAGCGGATTTTTTATACAGGTGGGTCATAGCACTGCTATGGGGAGTCCATTCAATTCTGCATGGACCTTATTGAAAATTAATATAAACGGCCCACCTATAAACCCACATCTTCAACAAATGTTGGAATTTGTCAACAAGATTCAAGCACAAAAAGCCACAGAAAACCAACCATACCCGCTAACACCGGAAGAAGAACGCTTTCGTGAAAAAGAAGAAAGAGCGTATGCGATGGCAAGAGAGGCAAATCCACGGCCACCCGATATGACTGATGAACAGTATGATGAACTAATTGAAGAACCAGCAGAACGAATGCTTGCTCGAATGGCAGGTACGAAAATTTCCGATTACCCGTGGCCCAAAAAACATGCATTCCAAACCACATTTGAAAATGATGGTAGTATAAATCGTGACCCAATGCTATCACGACAGCGAAAATTAAATGCAAGAATGGGTCGTGAAAGTAATCGCCGTGAGGCTGTTCCCTCCCAAATTAAAATATCACCTCGTAGTAATAATCGTGGTGGAAGAGATTATTCACTTGTAAATGATGAAGGTGAAGTGCTTTCACAAATATCGGGGTATGGTAATGATAAATACAACGCTCACATCAATGATTTTTACGGTAGTACACCGGAACCATATCGAAGGCAAGGTATGTACAGGAAGTTAATGCAAGCCTTAATTGGAGCAGGTATTCCAATAGTATCGAGTGAGCGAAATGTTCAATCCGACCCATTCCATCGTAAATTTATGCAAAATTTACCAGCAAATATCAAAGGTGACCACCTTACAGAAGATGATGGTAGTCATCTTCAAACACTTGGTTATCAACGGCAAGATGTACCGCAGTTCCTTGATGCACGAGGACAGCGTAGTGGATTAAACAGACAAGATTACGGTGCAATTCCTATTGTCAATCAAGAGAATCAAGCAAGAAATATGGATGAGTTGGCCGAACAAGACAGTGCTAAAATTAGGCGAGGTCAAGGTCATGAACTGGAAACGCAGGGAATAATAACACAACAACCAATGGCAAGAAATACTACTCAATCAAGTTTAAATTTAGATTCAAATTTCCCAACTTACAATAATTTACGACCACGACCACTACCACGACCACATCAACGATATACAACACAACAACAAGACTCATACCCACCCGACGATTTTTATGCACAAGTCCAAAGATTGAGTCAAGAAGGACTTGAAAATACGAGGAATCAACAATGAAGCGTAGTGATGCATTTGCGTTGGCTCTTTTAGTGGTTGTGTTTATATCGTGGTCTTATATCACTGTGAATAATCAAATGTTTCTTAATCGTTAAGTATTAGTTTCACCTGCGATTAACATGGTCGCCCCTTTCAATCAAGCATGGATGCTATTGAAACAGCGTGGTCATGAACTAAATTTACCTCCACCGAGAATAATGGGCGACAACCCTGCAAGAAGTTTGAGTCCACAGGATTTGACTGATAGGCGTGTTAATCAAGCAGATGCACTACATCATACTTTAGACGATTTTGAAGGAATGGCTCAAATGTCACCAAGAATTGCAAATGTTAGTGATGCCCACAGACATTTAGAAGATAATCAATTTAATCAACAGGCACTTGCAAATGCACTTAAAGATGCTGAACGCCAACAAGCAGAAGAAGGTCACTTTGAAAGATTACAAGGCGACCTTGACCAACAAACTCTTGCTCGCATGGGCCAACAGCCCGAAGCCGATGAAATGGAAGCAATGGGTATGCCGGAAATGGATGAAACAGGTATGCCTATGAGCCGCACACTTAGTGCAACACCTCCGCCAAACATCGGTCGGGCTGGTAGCACTGGTGAAAATGAAAATATAGAACCATCCAACCCATTCCCTAAACCTATTGGACAAAATGTTCGTGGTGATTTAATGGATTGGGCCGCTGGCGCAGGTCGTGGAGCGGGTAAGCCGGGTATAGTTGAAAGAACAGAAAACCCATTTGAAGACTTAAGTGAAATGCACGACGACGATATGTACGATGAAATGCACAGTGAACCACTTCATGAAAACAATCCAGCAAAGCATAGCATTGCTTCGACTAATCTTCGAGCAAGCCCTCGTCAACAAAAGCGTGGGCAAATGGATTCGGGAAGGTCGGAATTTAAAAGACCCGACCGTGAAGGGCCGATTGGTATGAGTCCTTCTCAAAGAATGATTCAACAAATGCTACAAATGAACGCTCGAAAAGAAGCGGGCTTTTAACGATTGGGCGTAAATAGCAGTGGTTATCCACTGGATTAGCGAAAGGTTTAACTTTTACACCGCACTCGTCGGTAACATGAATTTGTGGCTTCTTTTTGGATTTGCTTTTATTGCTGGATTTGCTTTTACATGGTTTTCTTTTGATGACCTCGGTAGCGATGTTGTTTATTTTACCAGCAAAGAAGAACTGGAAGAAGGGTGCTGGAACGGTATGAGGAAGGGAATCGAATGAATGTGACCGTGTACGAGGTTGGTCCTCGTGACGGTTTGCAATCATTGAAGCAACAAATCTCATCGAGTCAAAAAATAAAACTTATTGATGCGTTATACGACGCCGGTTTAACAGAAATCGAAGAAGTAAGTTTTGCACACCCAAAACTTGTACCGCAAATGGCTGATGCCGAAGAGGTGTTTCAGCGTGGTGGTGCGCTTGTGATGAACAAGCGTGGCTACGATAGAGCGATAGCGACTGGTGCTGAAAAAATAAACATCGTCATCAGCCCGTGTGAAACCTTCAACATGAAGAACATGCGAAAAACCCGGAGTGAACTTGTGTTGATGTACAAGACATTCTTGGACAAAACGCCAAAAGAAAATGTTCGAGTGTACATCAGCATGGCATTTGGCTCGCCGTTCAGCGGCGAGGTATCACCCAACACGATGCTTTCGTGTATTCGAGATGCCAAAATGTTTGGAAATACTGTTGTTTTTGCCGATACAGTGGGGGTAGGGACAAGAGAAGAGGTGCATTTGTGGTCCGAGATGGCTGTACTCGAAGGTATGACTCCCGCACTACATTTACATCACAAAGGTGACGAGTCCAAAGCACTACAACTTATTCGTGCAGGTCTTATGGCTGGTGTTCGTGAGTTCGATTCCAGCATCGGTGGACTTGGTGGCTGTCCGTTTGTTGACAACAGCGGCGCAAACCTGTCAACTGAAACGCTGGTATTGCATCTCAATGCATGGGGTTTTGAAACCGGTGTGTGTGCAGATGCACTTAAAATTGCATCAACTATCGCACAACAAATTGCATTAAACGAAAAGGAACATAAAGTACCGTTATTGCAATGAGTAAAATAGGTATTAAACAAACAGCAAGAATAGCATCAGCCCAATAACGCCATTCCATATTATCCCTCAATAGAATGTTGTGGGCATTTCAAACGGCTTAGGTGCGATATTAACATCGTCTTTGTGATTTTGCGCCATTAGTTCAATAGTGCGGAGCATGTGTGGGTTGATATTGTCAATCATAGTGCCGTTTTCTGTTGGAACCATTTTGTGTTGACGGTCAAGTGTAGTAATGTCTTGAGTAAACTCTTGCGGTAGTGGTTCATCGTGGTGAACTTCAATACCTGCTTTGAACATCATTTGCCACGCTAAGTCCATTGGTTGACTTTTTTGTTGTACACCGGCTTGGTCTTTGGCTTGTTGGGCCGTGTCTTTTGCGCCTTGAATGTTATTCTGCATGGTTTGTTGTGATTGAG
>ERZ1046148.1317-NODE-1317-length-12708-cov-5.665376_pt1 | contig 12708 bp, 9 predicted proteins | sample MGYA00383090_ERZ1046148 | MGnify/ENA primary metagenome ERZ1046148 (study PRJEB29581, sample SAMEA5548360) | metagenome | biome: marine; feature: coastal; material: water | depth 25 m | study: Short-term variability in the microbial, nano- and picoplankton...
ATTGACTTGCAAACCTTGGTCCCTTGGGACCGTGACACTGTCGTCAATTCAGTGAAGAAGACCGGGCGTTGTGTCATCGTCCATGAAGCACCCAAGACCAGTGGTTTCGGTGCGGAAATGAGTGCTTCAATTCAAGAACGATGCTTCTATCACCTTGAAGCGCCGATTCAACGGGTGACTGGCTGGGATACACCGTTCCCGCACACCACCGAATGGGATTATCTTCCAAGTCCGTCTAGGATTGCAGAAGCCATACAGAAAACACAGGAGGAATAAACATGGGATCATTTGAATTTAAACTACCAGACATTGGAGAAGGCGTTGTTGAAGGAGAAGTCGTAGAATGGCTGGTCGCCGTTGGAGACAGCATCAAGGAAGATGACCCGATTCTCTCCGTGATGACCGACAAAGCAACCGTTGAGATTCCTGCTCCTTGCGAAGGTACCGTCAAGAGCATCGTCGGTGAAGCTGGAGACATTCTCCCTGTAGGCGCTGTGTGTATCGTTTTCGAAGTTGAGGGAGACGGTAATGCAAGCGAAGAAAAAGCCACTGCACCTGCCCCTGCTAAAGAAGAAAAGCCTGCAAAGAAAGCTGCAGCCGCCACACCAGCAGCACCAACACTCCCTCCCGTTGAAGCCGCTCCTGCAGCAGCACCGGTCATCCGTGCGGCAGGTACGAAAGCACTCGCTTCACCCGCAGTCCGCCAACGAGCTCGATCTGCAAACGTAGACCTGCAACATGTTGCGGGCTCTGGCCCTGCTGGACGCATCAGTCATGCTGATCTGGACCGACACATTGCAGGCGGAGCATCTGGAGCATCATCTGCACGCCCAATGGGCGGCTCAGCCAAAGTAGAACGAAACGGTACTGAAGACATCAAGGTCATCGGACTTCGTCGAAAGATTGCTGACGGAATGATGTCCTCCTACAGCACCATTCCTCACTTTTCTTACTTTGAAGAAGTGGACGTTACCGCCTTGGAAGAACTGCGCCAGCACCTTAACGCAACACGTCCAGAAGGTGCTCCAAAACTCACCTATCTGCCGTTCATCATGCAAGCATTGGTGAAGGCGTTGGAACAGCGTCCGGAATGCAATGCATTGTACGACGATGAAGCAAACGTCGTCACTCGCCATGAAGCCATCAACCTTGGAATTGCAACCCAAACCGACCGAGGACTCTACGTTCCTGTTGTCAAACACGTTGAAGCCATGGATATTTGGAGCGCTGCAACAGAAATGCTGCGAGTTACCTCCGCCACTCGAGATGGAAAAGCAGGCGTTGAAGACCTCAGCGGTTCAACCTTCACCATCACCAGCCTGGGACGGCTCGGTGGACTCGGCGCAACGCCCATCATCAACAAACCCGAAGTTGGGATTCTTGGAGTCCACAATGCAAAGGACCGTGCTGTTGTACGCAACGGACACGTTGTTGTTCGCCGAATGATGAACCTCTCTTCTTCATGGGACCACCGTGTTGTCGACGGCCATGATGGCGCTACCCTCGTTCAGTTGGTTAAAACTTACTTAGAGAACCCCGCTACAATTTTCATGTGAGGTGATGGTGTGAAAACAAAGCAATGTCAAGTACTCGTCATCGGAGCCGGCCCCGGAGGCTACGTTTCTGCTATTCGTTCGGCTCAACTCGGAATGAAAACCATCATCGTTGAAGGAGAACGTGCTGGTGGCACCTGCCTCATTCGCGGATGCATTCCCTCAAAGGCGCTCATTCATGCGGCACACACCTTCCACAACCTCGCTAAGCACGCCAAGAAGGACGGGCACATGGGAATTTCAATTCCGAGCCCAGCTGAACTCAACATGGCCAACCTGGTCGGTTGGAAAGAAGGCATCGTCGACCGCCTCAACAAAGGGGTAGAGGCTCTTTTGAAGAATGCTGGAGCAGAACTGATTACCGGATGGGCGACCTTTGAGGATGCAAAGACGGTGAAGATCGGAGAAGGCAAAGATGCAACGTTGATTCAAGCCGAACACGTCATCATGGCGCAAGGCTCGGTACCAATTGAACTGCCATTCATGCCCTACAACGACCATGTGATCTCCTCTCGCAACGCACTTCTCCTTGAGGAACTGCCAGAGCATGTCGTCATCGTCGGCGGGGGTTACATCGGTTTGGAATTGGGAATCACCTTCCGAATGCTCGGCTCAAACGTGACCATCGTTGAAGCAATGGATTCGGTCTTGCCTCTGTTTGATAAAGAGCTTCGACGGCCTCTTGAGTTGTTCATGAAGAAGAACAAAATCAAAGTACACACAGGTGTATTCGCAAAAGGTTCTGAAGAAACAAAGGACGGAAAGGTCCAACTCAACTTCATTGACAAAAACGAGAAAGACGACACCAAGATGCAACATGTTGTTGCGGACAAGGTACTCGTGACCGTTGGTCGAAAACCCTCTTCCACCGGGCTTGAAGCCACAGGCGTTGCTCTTGACGAACGTGGGTTTGTCAAAGTAAACGACCGCTGTGAAACCAATATGAAAGGTGTTTACGCCATTGGCGACTTGTGCGACTTGGGAGAAATGCTCGCTCACGTCGCATCCTTCCAGGGAGAGATGGTAGCTGAACTGATTGCCGGACATCGACGAGCATACGACCCTGTTGCAGTTCCAGCCATTGTGTTCACCGAGCCAGAGATTGTCTCTGTTGGACTTTCACCTGACCAAGCAAAAGAAGCAGGTCACCCCATCATTACCGGGAAATTCCCCCTTGGAGCAAACGGCCGCGCCTTAACACAAGAGGCGGAGAAAACCGCAGGCTTCATTCGCGTTGTTGCTCGTGAAGACGACCACCGGATTTTAGGAATTCAAGGCGTAGGAACCCACATCAGTGAATTGGTTGGGGAATGGACGCTTGCACTTGAGATGGGAGCTGTCCTTGAAGACATTGCACATACCATTCATGCTCACCCGACCATGACGGAAATGACCCATGAAGGCGTATTGGACACTCTTGGTCATGCAATTCACAAGATATGATTTGGCCCGACGGCTTCAATAGCCATCCAGAAGATTGTTGAGATCATTTCGAATCCCATCGAGGTTCCAATCATCGCCCGTCCACCGAACCCGTTGCATCCCATCACGGTCAACCAAAACGATTCCATCGGTATGCTCAACGTTGTAGTACACCGTGTGACCTCGGCCCTGAATTGATGTGCTGTTGTTGCTTTCAAGTAACGTCACCGTAATGTCAAAGTCGGTCCAAACCTGCTCAATGACCGTAAGGTTCTCATCGTTCAAGAACGGAACTGTAACCATCGGCCACGACGTATTGAACGCAGCCATGTAATCATTCAAGGCGACTTCATCGTCCCGCCAGGGGTCAACCGTGATCGAAACAAATTCCAAATCGGCTCCAACATCGTCACTGAACTCTTTGTACAGCACTGAGAGGTCTTGGGTTTGAGTGGGGCAAACGTCCCAGCAATTGGTGAGCATGAATTGAACGACAACAACCGAATTGCTCCAGTTCCCAGAACCATATGCATGCCCGTCATGGTCGTGCAACGAGAACGTCTGGTATCCAACAGGGACGAGGTCTTCACCGTCAAACACATCCGGCTCAACAGCCGTACAACCACTTAATACCATCAAAGAAACAAGGACACAGCACAGGCTGTATGACTTCATTTCATCGCCTCAATCACGAGTCCTGAACATGAATCCTGCTCCAAGCAGCGTAATCCATAGCCAAGAAAAATCCCAGAACACATCACCAACATCGGACGGTTGAACGGTCATGTCCGGTGCATTGGTGTAGAGGACTTGTGCCCCAAATCCACCCGGGGGCCCGCCACCAGGTGGGCCACCAGCGTCTGCATTGCTCATATCGGCTTCACCATGGTAGCACAGCAAGAAGTATGGGAATCCAATCATGGGAACCGTTTGTGAATCAGTATCGACCACCGTCTTTGTGGAGGCGCTTATCGGAGTTGAAACATAGTAATAGGTGCCCTCTGGATATTCAGGCGTTGAGCCAAAACGACCGTTGCATTGGTCCAAGTCTCCAAGGCCGTTCACATAGTTCCAATCATCAATTCCATTGTAACCTTGGTCACCACCTTCAGAAGTACGCTCTACTTCGTAAGATGATTTCTTCGCAGTCACTTGACCGTTATCGTCCCAAGTGTACATACCATAAATGGGGTATCCATCAAACGCCCATCCAATGATTGGAGAGTGTTGGGTCGGGTCCAGGTCAGTATAATCATAATTTACAATGGTCTCACCGTTCGGGTCGTCCCAAAACTGGCACATTGCATCGTAGTGATAGTGAACTCCAGAAGGCCCGTTATGCGCTCCACAATATCCTAAATCGACGGGTTGCCTGTCTTCATTGAAGTACAGAAACTCAAGAGCCACAGCGTCGCCACCTGGACCCTCTTCGGGACCGAAAATCGGTACACCATTCACTGCCACTCCAACGGGCCCACGATCTGGAGCACACTCGTAAGCACCGTTTGCAGCAGGACAATTGGTAGAGGAATGCCCTCCATTGGTGTCGTTCACCGGCTCAAGAGCAATGGTGAATGACTCACTTTGCTCATCTGCATTTGCTGCATAAGCGGAGAGCCAATTGTGATTTGGAATAGCATTGGAGTTGATTTGCATCGATGTGGAAGTAAACGAAACCGAAACCTCGCATTGGAACCAAGGACCTGAGCCACCGCCACCACCTTCTTGTCCATCACCACGTGTATTCGCAGTGTAGCTGTTGCCGTCTCCATTGAGGTCTTTGGCCCATGCCCCTTGTCCATCAAGGCAGAGGAAGGAATCCTCATGCGACCAGTCAGGCAATGGGCATCCATCCGCACCTACTGCAGTGCCAGCCGGAGTATTTGGACACTGATCCAGAGCGTCGTTAACGCTGTCTCCATCGGTATCAAGTTGGGAAGGGGAACATCCAGTGGCGTCAGCCACCTCGCTGGTAGGAGTAGCCGGACAAAGGTCGACTGCATTGTTCACGCCGTCCTCGTCGTCGTCCAATTGAGTTTGTGAGCAACCGTTGGAGTCAACCGTTTCGTTCAGTGGCGTATCCGGGCAAGCGTCCATGTTATTCATAATGCCATCTTCATCGTCATCGGTTTCAGAATCAGAACATCCTGTCGAATAAACTGGCTCCCCGTGAGGCGTGTTAGGGCATTCATCTGCGTCGTCAAGAACGGCATCCCCATCCTCGTCGCCGACTGGTTCTGGAGGCATAGGCAATACAACCCGAACAGTGAGGTCACTTTCAGTGAACAGGCCACATTCAGACACGAGGTCTCCTTCAGTATTGTGCGATTCTGTATCAAAAACAATACTGTAGGCACCAGTACTGTTGTTAACTGCCCCACTTACAAGAAGTGCAGGGCTCTGCCCGAGTGGATGATATTCAATGGTACAAGACCTTGGGAATTGATGAAGTAGCAATCCACTAATGGTCCCCTCGGTATCGTTCTCTACAGGTTCATCCCAACGGAACGTTAGCGACACCTGCTCTTCTAGAGGAGCAACAATAAACAATTCAATGAGCAAGGTTTCACTGCTTTGCTGAGCATCATCCACAGCGATCAATTCAACAATCCAATCACCGGGGTTGTGGAGCGAGGTCTCAATTGTCCAAGCCCCGTTTGCAGCAGGGGTGATGTTGTAAGCATTGAGTTCAGCAAATTCGTTATCAAGAACTCGAACTGACAAGGAGGTGTTTTGAGGGGCTTCATCAGTCACAAACCCGCTGACGGTAGCGTTCATGCCTGTCCAGTCCATAGAAAGTACAGCATCAGCCAATACGGAAGGGGGAGTGTTAACAGCGCCATTAGACCCCTCACCTGGAATAACGGTCTCATCTTGCTCATCATTGGTTGTTGAATCCATGGCGACAAGCGAAAAGCCTGCGCCTACAAGCAGAAAGGCCAGCATAAGGCTCAGCACAAGCGATTTTGATTCCATAAAAAAAAACGTGATGTGCAATAGCATTTAGTCTTGAGGCGTCAAAGCATCATGTGTATTCTCTACATTATTTTGGAAATTACGAGTCCATTTTCTTGAGAATACATTAAGCCATCTCAACATATAGAGCAAGAGACTCCGCTCAATAAGCCACTCCGGAATGTCACTCTTTCGTTGCTTGTGGAGTTGAGGCAAATCACTCCAGTGTGCTCGAGGTGATTCGTGATGTGCCGAGTGATACCCAATGTTAAACCACATGAGATTGACCGCCCCTGTGAAATTTCGTGAATAATCCAATGATTCGGATTTGGTCGCTTCTGGCCCCGAACCTGGGCGTGCACCAGCATGCTGCAAGTAGTTGGCACCAAGAAGCCAGTGAAGGCCAACACTCTGAGGCAGGAGCACAAAGAGGCACCATTTTTGGACATCGACCCAGATGAGGGCGGAAGTGACTGCAAGAATAAGGAGGCACTCCACCACAGGCCAGTAGTCCTTCTTTGATACTCGTCTCCGAAGGTAAGCCAGTGAGGTTGGAACAAGAACACCCAATGCCTGAAAGGGATGTATCAGATACCCAATGAGGTGATTATGATGCCCACCGAAGCGGTAGGTTCGAGTTTCATCTTCTGGACCATGGTTGTAACGATGATGATTGCCGATATGAGAAGGGAAGAACACATAGGATGGAATGCCTTGGAGAACACTGAGTAAAGCATCAGTAAGTCGGTTGAGAGGTTTGAACGTCCACATTCTCAAATGCGTATGATTGTGTTGGACCACGGCGAGACCAACAGATAAAACCAACATGATGAGATACAGAACCCAGTGGATTCCGTTCAACCACTGCCATGCAATCAGCGATGGATAGAGTGCCATGTAGACCAACGACTGAAGGTCCGACCAACGAACCAGCATCATCAATTCTCCAATCCGAGGTTGTTTCGCATGTTCTCAAGATGTGCGTGGACATGCTCCACAAAAAAACCGTGCATCAAAAAGCGGTATGAGAGCCCTGTGGGCCCAACAAGAATCATGGGGAACCGGTTGTATGCTATGTCTGCAAAATGCGTGGCTCCCACGATATCGTCAATAAGAAGGCCAACAGAATGGTCGAATTGGAACGAGTTGATGGCTGCTTCGTACTCCTTGGCAGTCAGCCAAAAGCAAAACGAGGTTTTGAACAGTTCATGAGCGGTTTCAAAATCCAAAAATTGTGTCCATTTCTTCCGTTGGGTCCCGTAGTCGACTTGAACGGATCGCCAGTTTGTCCATGAGAGTTCTTTCTCCTCGATGGGCCAAAGTGAGCGGTCGGGTTCCTCAAGGTCCCTCATCGTCATCAAGACGCCTTGGTCGTGATGAACAAAGGTCTGTACCATCAAATCCCGTATCATCTTCGGATAAATGAGAACCGGTTCTACATTGTCCTTACCGGAATTATCAATCACAAAGTTGAGCAAATTGCTTTCGGCTTGAAAATGTCTCAAGATGAGAACATTTGCTTCCGGACGAACAAAGTATTTCATGAAAAAACAGATTTGCCACTGCAAGAACCCGTGGGCTTTCCATTGAATTGGGATAAGGCGCTTGACGTAATAGGTAATGTGAAGAAGAACAGTAAGAATGATCCGAAGGGTTGGTAAGACAATGATTCGGAGTGGATTTTTTAGGTCCTTAAGCCAAAACTCCTTAGCAACATCGTCCAGTGGTAGACTCTTGTCACCAGTAAGGGCATCAGAAAGCGTAGCGGGCATTCTACCGTGGTTCTGAGACATCAGTTTTGCACGCTTACGCTCCATTCGGCGCTCTTTTCGGCTAAGGGGGGCATTATTCAAGCTCATGTTCGACTTCCTCCAATTGCAGTCGGTACAAGCGTGCAACGACTCGAGATGTTTTGATGATTGAACGAACGGTTGGGCCATCCACACACACTTCGTCCAGCATGTCGTAAAAGCGCTCCATGTGGTCACCATCATTGTGCCCGTGATAGGTCATAAAACGGGTAGAATCCTCTCCAAGGCCTGTCAACTCCTGAATGCGTTCAGCCCAAGAACGAGCCATCTTTTCTCCGAGCCCTTCAATAATCCACATCGCTCCAAGCAGGTCAACCGGATTGGGACGAGATGAACGGTGCATCAAGAATCCATGAAGGGCATCAGAACCGACGTTTCGCTCCATTCCCAAAATATCATTCAAATCCCCACCAGAGGCTACGTAATCCTTTTCCAACAACTCGTAATCACGGTGCTCATCAACAGCATGGCTGATGATGGTTGAACGGATTTCTGCATGATTACGGTCAAAACTACTTGCTGTTCGTGTGATCCATCGTGAACCTTCAATCACTTGTTGACGAAGGTTTCTCAACAAACAGAGATGGTCTTCAATGGTATATGTCCCTAAATCAATACGGCGAAGGAGTGGAACCGTTGAAAGGTCTCGCTCAAAACCCAGCCAAACTCGTAAGAGTTGTTGCAAGCAACGTTGAGCATGAGGATTCAATTCTCTTCCCCTCTCTGAAATCAAGGGTTTAGTGTTGGCTGAACTACCGTCAATTGCTATTTCTCCATCGTTCATGATTTCACCGCCGTGAGTTGCATGTATGTTGTGTTAAATCGTCCGCTTTCAGGAACAAAGCAAAGAACTGTATCTCCTTCATTGAGGGTGACATCATCGGTCCTAAGAAATTCATCGATCATGATGAATAATGAGGCAGCCCCTGTATTTCCACGGGTGTAAAGGTTGGTCCACCAACGGTCTTCAGGAATGCCCACGCCAGCAGCGTCGAGCAAATCCAAGATCTTGTCCCTAAAATGGTGGCTGGAATAATGACACAAGAAATGGTCGATTTCTCCGGGGATGCTGATTCCATCCTCAACGAGTCGAAGGTATCCATCAACACCCATACGAACGATGTTATCGAGCAAACGAACTTCTTGCCGAAGAAGGAGGGCTCCGGCTTTCTCAGCCTCACCATAGGTATCGTAATCCTGCCAGGTTCGCTCATCATCGGGAAGTCCTGCTGAACCGACACTCATGCATGTTGGAAGAGCGTGGGCATGTGAGAATCCGTGAATCCAATCAATTTTGAAACTGAATCCCTTTGGTGCAGGCTTATCTTGCAAAAGTAAGGCTCCAGCCCCATCAGAAAGCATCCATCGGAGGAATTCAGTATTGAAGTCAATGCGTTTTGAAGCGTATGTGGATTCAGTAGCAGCCTCATACCGTTGCTTCTTGAGAAGGCGGCTTGAGAGTTCGCTTGAAACCACTACTGCTGCTTCGTGGTCGCCCAAGCGAAGACTGTTCCATGCCGCCTTTAGGGCCATCATGGATGAAGAACAAATCCCATGCGTGGTCAAAATTTCTATCGCTGGAAGGCCCAATTCTGCTTGGACCATACTCGCCATGCCAGGGGCGGGAAGGTCGCCTTGAGTAGAAGCAACGGCAAGCATTCCAACCTTATCACGGGTTAGAAATGCTCTGTCCAAACATTGCTCTGCAGCATTTGAGGCCATTTCCGTATTGCTATGAGTTGTTTTTTGATTCTCATCAATGGCATAGTGGCGGGTTTCAATTTTATTCGCTTTTTGGATTTGAACGCGAAGGGAGGAAGGTTTCCCATGGACTGCACCCAAGATGCCTTCAACTTCACCAACTGAGATTGGAGGGCCCGGTAGAAAGGCACCCGTGCTGGTAATGTAAACCGTCATGCATCCACCTGAGGATTTCCATGCTTCTTTTGGTAGGAATAACAGCGCCACCACTCCTGCATGTAAGGAAATACGACGAAAATGGCCATGAGTACCATGTAGAAGGTTGCATAATTACCGGAGTTCCCAAGGGGTTCCTTTCTCCACTCAACACCAAACCCTCCACTCCAATTGAGGGTGGCCGTGTCGAGGAACACCTCCCACTTACGTACAATAATCAGCAGAATGAGGAAGAACGGAAGGGTGGCCAAATAGTTGTGAGCATGAACTTCCCAAATTGAGATTTCACGTTTACCGGTTGCAAAATGGACATCATAGTGTGCAACAACTTCGTGAGCAATAAGGGCAGCAAAACAAAGCAACATGATGAGGACATTGACTTCAAAAAGAAGCGAAAGGACGAGGGGGATGCAAATTTGGACTCCCATGAGGCAGTGGATATATGCTTCCTTTAATCCCGAGGTCTTTTCAATCTCGGTCTTTCGGTGGCACCACCAGTCAAGCATCCCAGCGATTCCCCAAAGAGGAAGAAGGACGTACAAAATAACATTGAGGACTAAGGTTGCTTCATCCATTGTCATGCCTCAAGCAGGCTATGAAGGTTCAACAATTAAAGGAATCTCCGGCGCGAGGAGCCTCAGGCAGAGGTTCAGTCTACCTTCAAGAGCCACACATCAGGCAGTCATCGGGAGTATCAAGACTGCATGCAATTGCTTCAAGGCTGTCAACATCTTCTGCACGCTCAGCAAGTCCACCGACAGTTTGGTCGTCTTTGGACTTGGACTCAAGAGTGAACTGAATAGCGTCGGCGGCTGCCTTTGTTCGCAGATAGTACATTCCGGTCTTCAGACCTTGCTTCCATCCGTAGAAGTGCATTGAGGTAACCTTTGCAGGATTTGCATCAACCATGTGGATGTTCAACGATTGGCTTTGGTCAATGTATGCGCCACGGTCAGCAGCCATGTCTAAGACGTGGCGTTGACTGATTTCCCATGTGGTTTTGTAGAGGTTGCGGATCGCCTCAGGGATATTTGTAATCGCTTGTATGGAGCCCTTGTGTCGCAAGATTTCATTCTTCATTTCAATACTCCAAAGGTCTTCCTTGATGAGGTCTCGAACCAAATGTCGGTTGAGAACAACGAACTCTCCAGAGAGAGTGCGGCGGACGTAGAGGTTGGAGGTGAACGCCTCAAAGCATTCGTTGTTTCCGAGAATTTGGGAGGTTGAGGCTGTGGGCATTGGAGCAACCAAGAGGGAGTTACGCATTCCATGTTCCACGATCTCTTCCTTGAGTGAACCCCAATCCCAGCGGCCACTGTGTTCGTTCATGCCCCACAAGTCAAATTGCAGGACACCTTTGCTGGCGGGTGAACCCTTGAAAGTTGAGTAAGGTCCTTCTGCAATTGCAGCATCTTTCGAAGCAGTGCAGGCAGCGTAGTAAATCGTCTCAAAAATTTCTTTGTTCAATGAGCGAGCTTCGGGCCCGTCGAAATTCATCTTTAGCATAGCAAAGGTGTCAGCAAGTCCTTGTACGCCCAGTCCAATCGGACGGTGACGCATGTTAGAATTACGGGCTTCTTCAACCGGATAGTAATTGACATCAATGACACGGTTCAGATTGCCTGTAGCGTGATACGTAACGTCGTAGAGTTTCTGGTGGTCGAATTCTCCACTGCTCATGTTCACGAACTTGGGCAAGGCAATTGAGGCGAGGTTGCAGACAGCAACTTCGTCCTTTGCGGTGTACTCCATGATTTCAGTGCATAGGTTTGAGGAGCGGATGGTTCCAAGGTTCTTCTGATTGGACTTGTTGTTTGCTGCATCCTTGTAAAGCATGTAGGGCGTACCTGTTTCAATTTGGGATTCAACGATTTTGTCCCAAATGGTTCGTGCAGGAACCGTTTCACGGGCGAGGCCTCTTCGCTCTAAATCTTCGAACATTGCCTTGAATTCATCACCGTAGACATCTTGCAAACCGGGGCATTCATTCGGACAGAAGAATGACCAGTCGGCGTTCTGCTCGACCCGTTCCATGAACAAGTCTGGAGTCCACATTGCGTAGAACAGGTCACGAGCTCGGAGTTCTTCCTTTCCGTGGTTCTTCTTGAGGTCCAAAAATTGCAGGATATCAGGGTGCCATGGTTCAAGGTAAATTGCGATAGAACCCTTACGCTTGCCGCCGCCTTGGTCAACGTAGCGCGCTGTGTCGTTGAAAACTCGTAGCATCGGTACGATTCCGTTGGAGGTTCCGTTCGTGCCCTTGATGTACGAACCTTTTGAGCGCACATGATGGATGGACAATCCAATTCCTCCAGCAGATTTGGAGATCAAAGCACACTGCTTGAGAGTGTCATAGATTCCGTCCAATGAATCGTCTTGCATGGTGAGCAAAAAGCAGGATGACATTTGAGGCATCGGTGTTCCGGAATTGAACAATGTCGGCGTTGCGTGAGTGAAGTAGCCTTGACTCATGAGGTCATATGTTTCGAGGGCTTTTGGAATGTTGTTATGGTGGATTCCAACGGAAACTCGCATCAGCATGTGTTGAGGGCGTTCTGCAATTTCGCCGTCCAAGCGAAGGAGGTACGAGCGTTCCAGGGTCTTGAAGCCAAAGTAGTCGTAATTGTTGTCTCGAGAATAATCAATGTGGTTGTTCAAAACGTCTGCATGCTCCATGATCACGTCAAACACTTCTTCCGAGATCAACGGTGCGTGCTTTCGGGATTCCGGGTCGATGTACTCACGCAGGTCGGTGATTACATCGGTGAAACTATCTTTGGTTGCACGGTGCAAATCGTCCACACAAATACGGGCTGCTAAGCGGCTGTATTCAGGGTGGTGGGAAGCCAATGATGCGGCTGTTTCAGCTGCAAGTTGGTCAAGTTCACGAGTGGTCACACCATCGTACAGGCCTTCGATGGTGAGCTTGGTAACGTGTCCTGGGTCTACCCATTTTGAGTTCAATCCTTCAGAGAGTGTTGTTAACTTTTCGAGGATAGCATCAAAGCGCACATCCTCTCTTTCGCCTTTCCTGTTTACTACTTGCATGG
>ERZ1046148.1320-NODE-1320-length-12681-cov-5.411928_pt1 | contig 12681 bp, 12 predicted proteins | sample MGYA00383090_ERZ1046148 | MGnify/ENA primary metagenome ERZ1046148 (study PRJEB29581, sample SAMEA5548360) | metagenome | biome: marine; feature: coastal; material: water | depth 25 m | study: Short-term variability in the microbial, nano- and picoplankton...
ACGTTCCATAACCACTAATATCTTGAAAAATGGTTAAATTATTGTGTCCTGTTATATCACCACTAATATCTAACGTTCCATAACCACTAATATCTTCATAAATAGTTAAGTTATTATAACCAGTCATGTCACCAGATATATCTAATGTTCCGTGTCCTGTTATGTTATTTTGCATATACAAATTACTTTGGCCGCTTATGTCTCCCATTATTTCCATTGTAGACGCGCCGTGTATATGAGTGTGACTATGGACTATATTTGACACATCTAATTTTAATTCGGAATCATTATTTACTAACAATCTTGAATGACCTCTTAATTCACCAATAATATCTAACGTTCCATAACCACTAATATCTTGAAAAATGGTTAAATTATTGTGTCCTGTTATGTTATCTGATATATCTAATGTTTTATCACCCTTTATATGTGTATGACTATGAACTATATTTGATACATCTAATTTTAATTCAGAATCATTATTTACTAACAATCTTGAATGTCCTCTTAATTCACCACTAATATCTAACGTTCCATAACCACTAATATCTTCATAAATGGTTAAATTGCTATATCCTGTCATGTCACCAGATATGTCTAATGTTCCGTGACCGGTTATATTGTTTTCAATAAATAAATTACTTTGACCGCTAATGTCTCCCATTATTTCCATTGTGGACTCACCGTGTATATGAGTGTGACTATAAACTATATTTGATACGTCTAATTTAGCACCATTAACCGGGTCATCAATTAACAAACGAGTGTGACCTCTTATTTCACCACTAACATCTAAATCTGCCAATCCTAACATATTTCCATGAATCGTTTGTTGACTATATCCGGTTATGTTATCAGATATATCTAATGTTCCGTGACCTGTTATGTTTTTATGTATAAGTAAATCACTGTGTCCTGTTATGTCGCCAGTAATTTCTAATGTTGAAAATCCACTAATATCACTATAAACGGTTAATGTGTCGTGTCCCGTTATTTGTCTTGTAATATCTAATGTTCCGTGACCGCTTATATCTTGAAAAATAGTTAAATCATCATGGCCTCTAATATGGCCTGATATATCCATTTGTTGATAACCTGTAATATTTTTGTGGATTAATAAATTACTGTGACCTGTAATGTTATCAGATATATCTAATGTTGAAAATCCACTAATATCATCATGAATTGTCAAAGTTCCATGAGCTAAAATATTTTTATCAACAGATACATTAATATTTCCACAAATATCACTATTATAAATAATAACTGTATCATCTGAATAATCTCCACCTATTTCTTTTGAAACCAATTTGGATGAAGCAGCATACTCACTGGTTACTATATGATTATTGGATGAACGATTAATACCACCTATTTTTCTAAATGACATTTATATATATATAATTTTTTTATAATCTAGATTTTTCATAAAAAAATATTTTTCTTATGAAATAAACTTGTGTAAAATAATACTTTGCGTTTCATAATTATTTTTTTCGTTTTGTATTTCGTTTTTTATTTGATGAAGATGAAGAAACCGATTTTGATTTTGATTTATTTGATTTTGATTTATTTTTATAATATTTTTTCGTAACTCCTTTATTTCTATTTGTTTTTTTCTTTTTTCCATTAGTTAATTTATTTGTTCTATTTGATTTATTTTTTGATTTATTTGATTTTACATTGACTAAAAAATCGTTATATAATCTAGTATCCAAATCTTCAAACACTGGGTCCACCTTGAGTATCTTTGCTAAATTCGTTTTGTTATTATCAAATTGCATTGATTTTTTACGAATATCATCATCATTTCTTGAATATAAATCTACTTTGGTTTTTTTGCCGTTTGAAATCATTTTTATACTTTTTTGTTTTATACTATCATTATCAATTGAAGACGAATATGTAAGCAATTTTTGTAATCTTTTTACTTTTTTATTTGAATTGTTGTAAATCATTTGTCTATATATTTTGTTATCATATTTTTTTATAAAATATTTTATTAAAAAAACAACTTAAAGGTATACCTGTTTATATATATGGACCACTCTTAGCTCAGTTGGTAGAGCATTCGACTGTAGTAGTAAAATGAAGTCATCGAATTGTCACTGGTTCGAATCCGGTAGAGTGGAATATTATTCAATAATTATTGCTAATTGAAATACTTATTGAAATGAAATACTTTTGGTATTAAAAACTATTTACTTCGCTTTTAATATTGTTTTCTACATCAGGTGCTGATACTGATTCCTCGTCATCAACATATTTGTTTTCCATTTTTTTCTTTATTTTTGCTTCTCGTTTTTGATATTCTTCTAACGCCCATTGTTTATAACCTTTATGATTTATTTCTGGAAATTCTTTGTCAACTGTGTAACAAAACGGCCAACACACTGTCCTAGTATATTTTTCTTTATATCTTTTATATTCATCATCATCTATTTTGTCCTTATTTTCTAAACATTCCTGGAATACTTCTCGTTCTCTTTTTCTAGTTACTTCCTCTAAATCATCATTTTGCTTGTCTTTAAATGGATCCATGATTCCAGCAATAAATTCATTCAAATCTTGGGGATTTTTTAATTTTTTTCTATAATCATTACAGCATAACCAATATATAAACCGTTTGAAATTACTCTCTTTCATAATTTCCGCATTCTCTATTTCCTGTAAAATCATTTGGTCCACTATTGAATATGCTGATTTCAATACTAATATCTCTCTTATACAATTCTCTTTCCTTCTATACGCTTGATTTATATCAAAATTATCCACCCCTTTATTTGTATTTCTGTAAGTATTATAATAATTTATTTCGTTTTTTACCGTCTTCAAATTATATATTACTTTCTTCTTCCTATCTTCTATTCGCTTTATTATTGAAAATATATTTGTATTGTATATTATCGGATACATTAATCTTATGTATTTCGGCACTATGAATTTATTTGTTTCCTTTATTTCTTTTATTTTGCTTTCTACATTGTCTATTGTTTTTATTAAAATTGTCTCAATTTTTGTTTCATCGGTTTGAGCATAATAATTCCCTGATGTATCCTTCTTATACGGATATAATAATATGGTTCCAGATTTGAATTCCACTGATGTTTGCAGTTTGTCGTATTGGTGTGATGATATTTTATGTGCCTCTGACCTCGCATCCAATTTGTAAAAATTAACCAATGCCAATAAAAATGATATCACTCCATTTACCGATGAAATTAATATTACTCCCCACACATAACTATGTATTATAGATGCTAATACTGACGCGGTTGTTGATAACATTATTGCTGGAATCATTAAATAGTTCAACTGTGTTTCTACATATGCTTTCGATTCCATATAAATTATTTTTTGACCTTTTAAATAACTCGCCATTATATCTAAAGAATTTGAATACGTTTGCTTATCGTCAAAATAATTCTTATTTATAAACTGCTCTATTTGTGCATATTTGTATTTTTTATATGGTTTGTTATTATATTCTTCTAATCTTATTTCACTAGTGCTTTCACTTTGACTTTCGTTTTCGCTTTCACTTTCATATGACCCTTCTCCCATTTTGGCATGAAAACATTTCTTATAATTGTTCTCAAATAAATTTATTTTACTTTCACTTATATCACTTTCAGATTTTGTTCGCATTATACTTGTTAAACCTTTTTTCATTTATTATCTAAAATTATAAAAAATGAAACATTTTTCTGTATTTATTTTTTTGTTATTCATTTACTTTTATGATTAACCGAAAAAACACTATGAACCACGAAGAATACGGTTACTTTATTGATATTGAAAATCATATGACTAATTATTTTCCAGATAATCTAAAATCTATGAGTGAAAAATATAAAATACGTTCTATTAATAGGAATTATCACAAATTTAATAAACTAAATATAAATGTTAATGTAAATATTATGACTTCTATTCCTGAGAATATAAATATTGGAAATAGAAATATGGGAAATAGTAGTCATATTTATAATTATACTCGTAAAAAAATCCAATGTTCTTATGATAAAATTGCAATATTTATTCTTATATTATTTGTTATTTGTTTGAAGTGCTATTACTTCCTTCGTAACTTTGTGTAAATGATAAACAGAAACTTATATTCATCTCATTTAAATCCAATATTCGCCCATATTCATCCATCAATTGGATTCCTAATTTTTCTATTGTCACTGGATTCGTATATTCCCTAGGTGTTGATACTATACTTAACATATTGGCAATCTCAAAACTAAACGAAAATGTCGTAAGCGGTATTCGCGCTAAAATATTTTTATGTAAAATAACTGAATTAAACGCACTGTAAAAATTACTTGTGCTCTCATTGTTTGAATTATGATCGTCTATTGCCATATAAATATATTTCGGTCCTGTTATATTTAATAATCCTTCACTTCTTATTTCAAAATAATTGTTGTCCTCATTTGTTGATATATAACTCCCATTTCTGAATCCCAACATCCATCCTAATTTTTTAATTAAAGCATTGCTATCTGGGCGACAACTTCTATTTTCATTGAATAATATTTCTACTTGGTTTACTTGATTTATTATACTTGACGATGAATCTAATGTAAAAAACATTTTCCCGGTTCCTGAACCTTCCCCATCTACATCTACATTAAAATTTATGTCATCAAATATTGGATCATATGGTGTATAATTTGAAGAATTCTTTAACGCATTTATGATTGCCGTTCTACTATAATTTCCATCTGGCAACTCAAATAATGCCTCTTTAATTCCTTCGCCTGACACATCTATTCTTATTGTAAAAAAATTATTACCAAATACTTTTGATATCGCATAAAACGTCGTGGGAAATTCTATTGATGATAATTCCATTTTTTTTACATTCGCCAATTTAAATGATAAATTAATATCAAAATTGCTGGATGATTGCTGAAAATTATCTCTAAACCTTGTATCTACATTTAAATGCTTCTTTAGTGTTCTCTCTTGTAATATATCTTTTCCTTCTATTATTGGTTTCTCTATTATATACGGATGAGGATTCATTATTTCTTTTACACTTTTGATATTTTCTTGTAATTTTATTTTTGCCGATGTTATAAATTGTATCGTATCTTGCTTCAATTTTGGTGTCAATTTGGGATTACTTAATAACTTCTCTCGTAATTTAGTTTCCTTTATTTCTATGACATTTGAATCAAAATTATTCGGCAATTCAAATATATCCTTCAAGTCATTTATTGTATAATTTCTTATATCAAAATTAGGGGGTTTGGACGACATATTATTATATTATAGTTTTATTTTTATATTCAATATTTATTTTCAATATTTATTTTTATATTTAAATATTATTTATCTATATATATAAACCTATGTTTGCTAATAATAGAACTAGTATTAAAGAATTATATCGTGCTCCTCAAGCATTTTCTGTAAGTAGTGACGGAAATAGTGTCACTTTTGAAAATAAAGTCGTTTCTATCGGTGATGTTACCAGTCAAACCCAAGTTGAACCGGATGTTAAATTTAATGTTGTTGGTAATATGAAAATTGATGGTGAAGTTAAAATGCCTCAAAATGTTCTTATTGGTGGTGCTGTAGAAGAAGCAAATGTAAAATTAAAAGTAGAAGGAAATACAACAATTAATGGAACTATCAACACGAATGAAATCGTCATTGGTTCAGATTATAGATTGAAAACAAATATAAAACCACTTGACGACACTTTTGTTGTAGACAATTTAAGACCTGTTGAATATAATAAAAATAATTGTGATAAAAAAGAAATAGGGTTTATTGCTCATGAGTTACAAAATGTTTATCCTGATTTTGTTTCAGGTAGTAAAGATTGTGAAACAATGCAACATGTAAATTATAACAATCTTATTGGTATTCTTGTTAACGAAATTCAAATGCTGAAAAAACGTGTAAATGAACTTGAAACAAAGTTTTAATTTCATTTAAAAATAAAATTGAATGATTTTTAATGCTTTTTGTGTTTTTTATTCATTATTAAATTCTGTATTGAAATAAATAAGAAAATGCACCTGGCTAAAATCAACACTCACCCAAGAGACAAAGATATCCAATTCTTTGAAGAAGGTCACCTTTATATTATTTATAATAACCCCAAGGTGAAATATACTTCTACTACTACTTGGGTCCATAGTTATTTTGAAAAATTTGATGCCGATAAAATCATCGAAAAAATGATGAAAGGTAAGTCTTGGAAAGAAGGTCATAAGTATTGGAATATGACTTCGCAACAAATTAAAGATTCTTGGAATAAAAATGGATCTGAAGTTTCTAATGCGGGAACAAAAATGCATTATAATATTGAATGCTTTATGAATAACTCTGATTTGAATAAAACAAATTATAATCATAAAGACTTATATGACAACTATTTTGACAGCATTATGGACGCAAGTTGTATTCCATTTGATTCTTCCAATAACGTGCCAAAAGAATGGCAATATTTCATCAATTTTGTTCGCGATTTCCCTAGTATGGTTCCCTATAGAACCGAATGGACTATATTTCACGAAGAACTAAAAATCTCGGGTAGTGTTGATATGGTTTATGAAAAATCAGATGGAACATTGGCTATTTACGATTGGAAACGATGCAAAGATATTTCCAAAATTAATAATTTCAACAAATTCGCTATTGTGGCACCTATTTGTCATTTGCCTGATTCCAATTTCTGGCATTATGCTTTACAATTGAATATATACCGATATATTATACAAGAAAAATACAATAAAACTGTTAGTGAATTGTGTCTAGTTAGACTTCATCCTGATGCCAAAAAAAAAAATTATGAACTTATTTCTGTTCCAATGTTAGACCAAGAAATTAATGATATTGTTACTTTACGAATGTGCACTTTACAATTTTAAAAATAAATAATATAAACATAATTCTGTAAAAATAATTATATTATTTATTGAAATGAACTTTAATTATCATCGTTTTAATTCTCATTTTTTAAATTTTAAATTCAATTTAAATTGCCATGCACAGAAAATATTTGGATTATTTTCAAGTATTGTATTTGGGTTTTTTATAAAAAATTATTACTTTTCATTTAATAAACCAACAAAACAAATAGAAAATATTGTCGAAAAAATTATTCCCTATGAAGAAAAATATAATAAAAAATTTGATAATGAAATATCACACAGCGAATGTGATATTCCTAGTGAAACGATAGACAAAAATATTGCTTCACTAAAAGACAAATATAAGCATGATTTGTATAAACTTAAAGAAGAATATTCTGAAATGATGTCGTATTATTATAATAGTAATAATGAATCTGATGATGATGATGATATATATGATGACGAATATTATACACTTTTAAAACATAAAATTATTAAATTACAAAGTTTGTTGGAAAACGAAGACCAAATTAATGCTATCGCTTTACAAGAGTGTTTCGCTGATGTTAAATCAAAAATGATGGAATCTTTACAAAATAATTTTATTCTTGAAAACACCCCAATTGGAAATGTTGTAATGGTTTATAATTGTAAAAAAGAAGGATTCTCTTATTATTCTGATAAATCAATCAGTAATAAATATTTAGAAAGTGTTTGTAAAAAATATTGTATTCAATTTAAATGTAAATTATTATTCAATGATGTTTTTATAAATGAAGGCAAATTGTCTACCTTTAAATTTCTTAAAAACGAAGTAAAAAATAAAAATAAAAAAAATGCAAAGTTGTCATTTCGTTCTTTTAAAGAACAATTTTCTTTATTTTAATTGTATAGTATATATAAGATATATTATGCCTATTTCAAGAAAACATAAAACATTTACCAATAGAAGAAAACGAACTAGAAAACGCATTGTGAAAAAACAGAAAGGTGGTATATTATCTAATCAATTCAAAAAGAAACAAAATCCTACTGAAACTACAAATGTAGTTCCTATTGTTTCAGAAGAGGAAAAAAATGTAGATGAAAAGAAAGATGAAGAATCAAAAGAATCAAAAGAATCAAAAGAAGCAAAAGAAGCAAAAGAAGCAAAAGAAGCAAAAGAAAATAAAGACAAAGTAAATGATGATTCTGAAAAAAAAAATGAAGTGAATGAAAATTCTGAAAAGAAAGATGAAGAAGCAAAAGAAGCAAAAGAAGCAAAAGAAGCAAAAGAAAATAAAGACAAAGTAAATGATGATTCTGAAAAAAAAGATGAACCAAATGATGATACTGATTCTGAAGACAATGATACTGATTCTGAAGATGATGAAGATGATGATTCGGATTCTGACGACGAAGATGATGAAGTTGATGAATCAATGAAAATTATAGAACAATTCTTAGAAGCCGATTGTAATAATGCTATGCTTAAAGATTTAATGTTTATTGCAAAAGATATAAATAAATTAATTCTTGAAATTTTACCTCTTTTTGATGAAGAATTAGTTGATATTATAATCATATTTTTAGCAAATTTTAATGCAAGATTTGCTGAAGACGAAAATTTCCGTAATCAACTTAATATCGCCATTGAAAATGTTATTGATACTATTATTAATTCCGGTATGGATGCTTTTGGAAGTGGATGTGGTGTAATTATAAAACTTTTAACAACTATGGCTCAAGGTGTTCCTGGTGTAGGTGCTGTTATTTCTAGTCTAATGATTGCTAATAATATTGCCGATACTGGTGAAAGTATTAGTATTTCTGGAAAGAAAATCTCAAAAGCTACCGACGATTTCACCGGCAAAATGTCTGAACTTATGGGTAAAATAAATGACTCTATGCCTAAAATAGATAATTCAAAATTCAACTTCAAAGATGTCCTGGAAAAGAAACGTCAAGAAGCTAGAATGCTTAAAGCTAAAAAGGAAAAGAAAAAAGAAAAGAAAAAAGAAAAGAAAGAAAAGAAAGAAAAGAAAAATAAATCTGATGAAGAAACTAAATCTAAATCTAATGAAGAGAAAAAATCTGCCGATGATACTAACCCTGCTAAAGAGACTAATCCTATTGATAAACCAGAAGAAGAACCTCCTAAAAAGAAAGGTTTTTTCAGTAACCCTTTTACAATAAAAAATAAAAATAAATCAGACCCTAATCCACCACAAATTACAGAACCAAATCAAGCACAAGCACAACAATAAATTAAATAATATAAATGTAACTGCCTATTTGTATTATTTGTTATTATGATTATTGTTTTTTATTATGATTATTGTATTTTATTTTGTAACCACTTTAAATATCCATTGCTTTTTACTATATTAAATGATGTTTCCAAATGTTGATGGGCTATCTTATAAATATTCTTATTATGCTCGTCCAATTTGCTTAAATAATCATATATATTTGCTTTTACTCCATCATCATAATTATCAAATAACGGCGGCACAGGTATTCCCATTTCTTCAAAATTATATTCCATTTTTGTTATAGTATTGTACAATTTAATCTTATGCTTATATTTTTTTCTACTTAATTCAATTTCATTTTTTTACTTTATATTGATACCTATTTATATTACTATTCATCATTATACATTAATAAAAATACTCTATAAAACATATAGTTTTGTTTTCCCATTTTAAATCTATATGATTAATGTCATAATTATTATTTTTTAAAAATGCGTAAAATATCGGCAACTCATTTAAAGACATATATCTCTTTTTTGTTTTTGATGACATTACCGCAAATAAACATTTATCTTCACTTTCTATTACTTCTTTATTACTTAACTTTTCTCTGTGAACTCGTTTTACTAAACTATTTAATGGTCCTTTTGGGTTTTGACTTATGGTTATTATGTTTATATATTTTCCAATTTTTGTATCAAAAAAAGGTTTATATTTTATTGAATATATTTCTCGCAATGACATTATAATATTATCACAATTTTTTTTTAATATTTTAATTTTATTATGTTTTATTGTTTGTTTCTATTTGTTTTATTATTTGTTCCATATTTTTGATTAATATACACGTGTATTTATTATTGTTTCAACATCATCTATTAATTTGTTTGCTCTTATTTGATTACAGTTTTTATCTTCCATTTCCATTAATTCAATCTCTCTTTCTTCGTCTGTTAACGAAATGAAATTTGCGGTTACTCTTATATAATTCTCAATTAGCCTATCGTTAATACATGAATATTGTTCAATCATTTTTTTTCTATACGAATTAATGATAATTGTTAAAAGGTCACGTTTGCTGATTTGGTCTTTTAATTTATCTAAAATATAATGAAATGGTAGTTCTAATTCATTATCTTCCTCTTCTTCTTCGGTATCTGACCTTTCATCATGATCATTGCTCATTTCAGAGTCATCATCATCATCATCATCATCATAAGAATCATACATCTCACAAGAACAAGGTGTCCTCGCTAATTCTTTTCTGCAACAGGGACAATTGAACCCATTATGTGCTACATTTGTTAAGAAACAATTGCTATGAAATTCATGACCACATTCCGTCTTTATTTTATTGTTATCATTTTCCATAACTTCAAAACAAATCGGACACTCTGACATTTTGTATCGCAATTTATATTGATAACTCTATTTCTTTCTTGATTCTTTCATTTTGATTTCATTTTTTATTTTTATAAATTAGTAAATACATTTGTATCCCATTCTCTACTACTTATTTAAAAAAAATGAAATACTTTTATAATATCTTTGTCATTGTAAATTTATTTGGTTTGTAAAACAGAACGAAAAGAAAATGTATCGCCTCTTTCTCCCTCACGTGTTCCCCCAATTTGACGCAAAGTTTATTGCCAATGTGTTCCAATTTAAACACAACATCGGCATCGTAAGTCGCGTAGATATTGTCTCAAAACACGCCACTCATAACTGCGTATACGTTCAATTTGAATCTGCCAACCTTCAATTGTCCCACGTCCGACGCCTATTTGAAAGCATAAATAATGGCGAAAAAGCAACACTGATATACCAAGGTAAGTATTACTGGAATATTTTAAAAGATACCAGTAAAGGTAAGAATTTCTCAGTTTCCAAACATAAAGAATGCGTTGATGTTTCTTATTCCGACTCGTGTCCTTCACCATCTCTTGTGCCTATGAAAGACAACAAGTTCTTCTCTGATTTAGTAAAAAAATGCGGATCCCCACAACATAAACAATTGAATATTATAAAACAAAATGATTCGCTCAACACAAACGCCCGTTTCCAATTATTCACCAAAAAAGATTACAAAAATATGGAGGAAATTGACGCCGCTTTGGAAGAAGAATACTATATGCAAGTATTTAGCGAGGAAATTGACGAATTTGATAGAGCTTACTTCAATATGTAATTTGTAGATTGTAACTTGTAGATTGTAACTTGTAGATTGTAGTGTGTAATGTGTATAACTTGTAGTAACTAACTAATGAATTACTTTTTTACTTAAAAAAATGATTACTTTGTTGTTCTCTTTTTTATATTACAAAAATAAAGACAACAACAAAGACAAAGATTATGAACTCTAACTGTAACAGTAACACTATCGTAAAACCAAATCATTACTTAAACATGTTTCAATTTTATAAACAAAAATATTCTACAAAATCAAATATCAATTTGAATTTTAATTTTGACACCAATAGTGACAAAAAAAGAGGCACCAAAAGAAAATTTAGTGAAGCATTCTTGTAAATATATTTAGTTTCAATTATTGATTCCAATTCAGATTATTATTGTTTTTTATTTACCTTATTATATTATAATATATGTCATATCTTTCTTTTGAAAATAATATAATTGAAGCATCCGGAAATCTTATTTTAAAATCTAATGGGGACACAATTGATTGCTGCGGTTGTAATCTTATTAATGTTTCTAATATTACTTCTTCTGGTTCAGGAAACTCAACCTCATTTAACAGCGATGTTGACATTTCAGGAAACCTTACTATTGATGGTTCTCTTATTATTCAAACTGGTGAACTTACATTGATAAAAACTAAAGACCTAGATATTAGCGACAATATTATCGGTCTTAATCGGGGGCATTTTGACACAGTCGATAAAACATCTGGTATGCTTATTAATTATAGTGATGCTTCTAATATTTTTTTCGGGTATCATAATGGAGAAAATGCTTTTGTTATTGCTGATACAAGTTATAATCATGATGACGTTGGTAGAGATATTGTTGTTGATAAGTATGTTGATTTGAAAGTCGGAAATACTACCATTTATAATGATAGATCTCATGCCATTTTGGAAGTTAGAGTTAAGAATGATGCGGAATTAAGAGATGCGGGATTAAGAGATGCTACGGTTAAATTAAATTCAGAAATACGTGTATTTGGAAGTATGTTGGGTAAATCAAAAATTGTTTGGGGTGAAGAAAATCGTGATACTTTGGATGATACTAAAGTTGTTTCACAATACGGTGGATGTATTTATTATGATGGATATGATGAAAACCCAAAAACCGAATTCAAAAGAATTACAACTCATAATGACACTCATAATAGTTTTTCTGATGATGATGATCATACTAATAATATTGATGATAATAATACAGTTTTTGAATACAGTCATGATAATAATAATGTCACTTTTTATGGGGATATTGATATGAATGGTGGAACTGGAAATATTACTGGGAATTTATCTGGGGATGTTACTGGGGATGTTACTGGGAATGTAAAAGCAAGCAATGACACAACAGTTGTTTTAAAT
>ERZ1046148.1321-NODE-1321-length-12676-cov-12.858094_pt1 | contig 12676 bp, 10 predicted proteins | sample MGYA00383090_ERZ1046148 | MGnify/ENA primary metagenome ERZ1046148 (study PRJEB29581, sample SAMEA5548360) | metagenome | biome: marine; feature: coastal; material: water | depth 25 m | study: Short-term variability in the microbial, nano- and picoplankton...
TAATGAACTATGTATATCTTTATAAAATGTATTCTTAGCAAACTTAGAACCCGCATATGCTTTTTGACCTGTTATAGGACTTAATAATAAATTGTGATAATAATCAAGAAACAATTTAGGACTTACACCAAAAGCATCTGCGTTTTTTATTAAACGCTTATTAAATGCATTTATATCTGCTTCTACATCTAATTGTATTCCATCCTTATCTAGCTTATGTCTGTTGTTAATACTTAATCTAGACTTTAAATCCTTTACTTCTTTTACTATTGCAGGTATTACTTTTTCTATTACATTTGCTTTTGTACCTTTATTGCTAAATGCTTTATGTATATCAATAAAATTTTTATTTAATAATTCTATTGTAGCAAAATTACCTAATGATTTACCTATGTAATCTAAAGCTCTACCTATGTTTCTTTGTTGCTGTATAGCATAACTTATTTGAGCAGGAGCTGCAATACTTAAATCAGATAACAATAAACCAAGATGTTGCTCTATAAACTTTGACATTTCTTTTGTGCTATATCTAGTTAATCCTGTAAAACCTTCTGATTTTATGTCAGCGTTAGAATATAATTTTTTGTAATTATTTTGTATTGTTGGAAAATTTAAAAAATCGTATTGAATACCAGCATCATACATTTTTTTTACTATTTGAGGTATAACAGTATCTGCTCCTTTAGCAAATAACTTAGCTTGGACATTATTTATACCATGCCCAACATCATATAAGCTCATAGCACTTTTAGCTACAGGAGTTGATTGATACCTAGCATTACCTAAAACTAAACCTTCAGGGTTTTTGCTTTGTTTATCTCGTTCAATCATTCTCCTACTAACATTTTCTAATCTAATTAAAGAATATGTTTTATTATTTTTAACATAATTAGCTCTTTCACCCACAGTTAATCCAAGACTTTTAGATATTTCTGGAGATACATTATTTAAGGCAATGTCTTTAATTAACCTGTAAGATACATTTTTAACTTGAGAAGCAGGTTTAGCAATATTAACAGCATCTTTTATTGCTGCTAAATCACCAAAAGGTGCTAATTCTAGTATGCCTTTATATCCTATATAATCTTGAGTTACTTCACCAGTTCTTGTATCAATAGTTTCTTTTTTCTTACCTGTTTTAGCATTAAAACTTTCTACTTTAAACAAAGAGTCAAATAACATTTGCCTAAATATAGGGTAAGCTCTTACAGTAGGGTCTGTACTTGCATCAGCTGATTTATTAACAATAGCTGTACCTAAATCTCTAAAAAATTGGTCTCTACTTTGACCTTCTACTGTACCTTTTTTTAAAGATACCTTAGCAATGTAATCAGTTAGAGAACCTTTTTCTAAATCTTGATAAGGAAATTCAATGCTGCCTTTATTATTAGCTATAAAGTCTCTCCAATTTTGCATTACTATCTTAGCACTTAAACCATAACCAAGACCACCTTTACCAGCTATACTATTCTGGGCTACTTTATGTCTATATGCAGGGCTAAACATAAACATTCTATTATAAACATCGTCTTCTCTATTATAACCTTTGTCTTTTGGACTTTTACTGTAGCCTGTAAAACGTTCTCTTTCCTTATCTGTCATTCCTTCTTTTCTGAACAAGTCATTTATAAACTTATCGTAAGAGTTTCCTTTTTTCCAGTGGCTTCTTTCATCTTTTACTTTAGTATAATAATCTCTTAAATTTTTATTGAACCCTTGGAATATTTTGATGCTGTCTGCATCTTTGTCTGCACCTCCAAGGTATATATTATCCTTGTGGTGTGTGAACGAACCTGAGCCTCTTTGCCCTGTAAAACCCCTAAAACGTAACTGCCTCGTGCCAGACATACTATCAGCAGGAGTGCGAATAACGATGAGGTCAAATGTTTCATTCCACGCTTTAAGGTTCTTTCTGGAGTAGTTCCCAAGATATTGCTCCCAAGCTTCGCCCAATGTGATTCGCTTGTCGATAGTTTCCATAGTAGCTTTGCTATCAGTTTTCTGTGCATTCTTTAGTTTCCTTTGGTATATAGCTTCTAAATCTTCTTTAGGTATGTGTTTATGCTCTACAAGCATACGCTTAAACATATTATCTAAATATAAATCTCCTTCATTTAATCCTTTCTTTTGTTCTTTTGTTAATGCAGGGTCAACAATCTTATTAATTAATTGGTCAGGAGTATAAGCTTTTAACCAAGACTTACCAGCAGTCTCAATAAATGGATTAGCATATCTCTTTACTAAATATTTTTTTAATGCATTATGATAGTTATCTCTAAATAAAACATTTCTAACTGCGTAAGTACCAGCCATAGCTTCAGCTAGTATTTTATTGCTTGCATGAAACTCTCTATAATTACTGTTAGAATCAAATTCAAAATCTAAATCTAAAAACCCATCTGTTTCTAATTTCATTAATTTATCCATAAACTTTTTAGCTAATGGAGTACTAGGGTCTTTTAATAATATTTTAGTTACAAAATCCATAGGTAATTCCATAACCCCTAATTCATTTGCTTCAAATAACTTTATAAATTTTTCTATTTTTTTAGGGTCATATTGCTTTACTAATTCTTGTCCAGCCCTACTTCCAGCCAAAGACCTATCTAAAACGTCACTTATGTACTCTTTAGCAAATCCTTTAGCTTGTATATTATTACTTTGACCATAAGCTTGTAAAGGAAGTTCATCTCCTTTTATAGATTTAATAGGGTTTTCATATGTACCTGTACTTACTTGTAAATGCTCTATAGGTAATGTGTGAACAATTGTACCATTAGAAGATAATTTACCAGTAGTAGAATCAATAGATAATTGAGATGACTTTAAATCTCCTCTAAGTTTAGCTCCAGAATTAAATACAACAAAATCTAAGCCTCTGCTTTCCATAAACTTATTCCATTCTGTAGAAGCTCTTTGTCCATTAGACTTAGTAAACAAAGCTGATAATCCTGTTTGTCCACCTATTACAGGCTTTATATGCCCTGCTCTAGGGTCAAATCCTAAAACGTTTAATGTTTTGTCAAAGAATTTATGTGCTATAATTAAACCACCATCTGTATCACTATTACCTGTGGTGTTTATATCATTAACTATTATACCTCTCATTTGTCCATCAGGATTAGTTTCAGTATAACTAGCTTTTTGCATTGGTGCCATTCTATTAGTAAGCAATGTCATTCTTTTATTTAAATCAGCTACTGATTTACCATAACCTTCATGCATTAACATGTTTTTTAAATTTAGATTTCTTACACTAGTTTGACTATTTACCAATCCATTTAACATAGCGTGATGTAAAATATTACTTACCCATTTTCTTTCGTAATTTTTATCACTACCAAATACATTCCGTTCAGAAGCTTGCCCATCTTTAAATGCTCTTTCTATACCCTTAGCTTCTAAAGGGTCATTAGCCATAGCATTTTTAATCATATCTTTTGTAACAATTACGCCTTGTAAATTATCTACAAAATCTGCTGTTAATAAAAAGTCTTTATCTTTTACTCCACTAAATATATATTTATTTTTTTCAGCTAACGCTTCTTCTATTTTAATTAATTTATCTCTACCAACATTAAATGAGATTCCATCTCCATCCATTCTATGTGACAATACTTTATATGGCTCACCGTTTTTATCTACACCATGTGTTAAAAATCTAAACCCCTTAGCGTATCCTAAATAATCTAATGGCATTTTATCATATTTTTCACCAATAGATACATTATTAATTTGTTCATTTTTTGTAAAATCAACAGATATATTTTTACCTGTACCTTCTATAAAAAATGCAACCTCTTGTGCAGGTTCTGTTTCAGTCCACCATTTTTTACGAAGATTTCTTTCATGCTTCTTAAATGTTTCTGGGTCTAAATTAGATTTTACATCTTCTATATAAGATTCTAATCTTCTATTAGAACCATTTTCTCCCATACTTTTATTTGTAGCATCAATTATTACTTTTTCAAAAGAATCAAAATCTTTGTATACAACAGAATCTTTTTCATTCTTTTTTACATCTTTATAAACTTCTTCAGTAATCTTAGATATAGAATCTTTTTCTTTAGTAAATGGGTCATTAAAATCACTTTGCATTTCTGCATATAGTTGCTCAGAAGTACTTACAGCATTAGCTATTTTACCAAAAGCATCAACAGTCATTCCTTCTCTAGCTTTCCATCTATAATATTCAGCTATCTTTCTATTTTTACCTTTGTCACTGTACGTATTCCAATTAGAGTCTATTGCTTCATAATGTTTAATTGCAGCATTTCTCCAATTAAAGTTTTTATAATTGTGTTGCAACCATCCTAATGCACTACCAGTTGCACCTTCTAATCTTTCAGAGTTTTTAAATGAAGGAGCAGGATGCTCATTTAAAATATAATCTTGAGCTTTTTTATCTATAGTATTCCAATCCTTAGATTGCTCTGGGTCTACTATATCTCTAATATCTCTTGTAAAGCCATTCTTTTTAGAACCCATTATCCATTCACCAGCAGCTGCTTCTCTAGCTGGTCTTGTATTGTATCCAAAAAACCCACCTAACAAATACTCATACAATTGCATTTCTGTAGGGTCACCCCTAAATGTACTAGGTAAACCCATAAACGCAGATGCTACGCTACCTCTTAATATTTTATTTGCTTGATTTACTTGTTGTGGTGTGCCTTTATATAAATTACCAACAGATACAAAGTTACCTATACCGCCAAATGCACCACCTGCTATAGCACCACCTATAAAAGAATCAGCTATAACATCAGAACCTTTCCATATATTACTTATAGCACTTGCAACACCAAGACCTAATGCTTCTGTTCCTATAGCTCTAGGAACAGCTCCTTTTTTTAAATAATCTATTGTTTCTAAACCTCTTTTAGATAATTGACTATCTATAAGATTCTTTGTACCTCTTTGAAACATCATAGGTACAGACATAGCATCTAAGGTATTTATACCATTTTCAATAGTTTTATATAACTTACTGTCACCTTTAATTTTTCTTAAAGCAGCGTTACGTCTGAACAAAGATAATGGAGCTTTTAAAATCCCAGGAGCAAAACCTGCAAGGTGACCTAGTTGCCTAAATATAGCTTCACCTGTATTGCGTGGTTCTTTAGGTACTAAATCAAATGTAGTAAGTCCTTCTATAAACCCAGACTGCGCTTGTTGCACAGCTCTTGTAAGACTAAAATTATCTTCTAATCTTTTAAAACTTACTTGACTGTCTTCTGCTAAACGTTCCAGCTCATCAAGCTGGTCGTCATTAAACATATCAGGGTTAGACCTGTACGCATTTATAAGGCTTTCTAATTTGTAGCCTTCGTATGGATTAATCATTAATTACCTATTTGGGTCACTAAAATATCTTTCCTCTGCTGGTGCATTGCCATAAAGCTTTGGATAATTGTAATAACTAGAAAATGGATTTTTTGGAGTACCTTCTTCTGATATTGGTAAAGCACTTAATCCTACTAAAGCTCCACTACCCATTAAAATATTTCTAGCAACATCTTCAGATATTAAAAGTTTTTCAGACATGTTCTTTACTAACTTATTAAAACCTTTAGAAACTCCTTGACCAGCAGCAGTTCCTTTTATAGCACCTGCTCCTTGTTGACCATACGCTCTCATAGAGTGTAACAATGGTGATTTAGCAGCATAATCTCTAGCTTGCCCTACCATCTGTTGTCCTCTAGTTACGTTTGTAGTACCCATTACAGGTTTAGATAAATACTTAGAAGCACCTACTCCACCTTTATATAAACCACCGATTCCAGTAGCTAAACCACCAAGTGTTCCTACACCACTAGCTATAGAATCAATCATAGTTTGTCCATAAACAGATTCACCTCTTGACTCAGGTTTAAATATACTGTCTGGTAATAAACCAAAACTAGCAGTATCAGCTAAATTAAAAGCTAATTTACGTAATGGTTTTGATTCTTGTCTAAATTCTTGACCTGATTGTTGAGCTAAAGCAGCAATCATTTCAGCTTCTTTATCTGTGTATTTATCAGGAGTTGCGTTGTAGTCTTCAACTAACATCATTATTCTTCTCGAGTCCATTTTATTTTCCTTTACTTATTTAAATTTAAATTCATTAACAAAGATTGAGGTTGAGGATAAAAAGCATTATATTGCTCTGGGCTTAAAGGAGGTAAGCTTTGATAATACTCATCACCTAAATAGTCACTTTGTTTTGGCATAGGATTATTTCTTGTTCGCTCTATAGAGTTACTTTCTTGCCTCGCTCTAGAACTTTGACTTGGCGCAAAAGGATTAAGCCAGTCATTAACCCATTGAGCTGCATTATATAATTTACTATTTGCATTATATGCCCCTGCTTGAGTTCTATCTTCTTTAATTTTAGTTTGTTTTTCCACCGCTGTTGTTTGAGCTTTTCTATAAGCACCTGCTTGTTTACCAGCTTCTATTCTTCTATTATAATCTTCTTTATTTCTTCTTTCTATTTCTTCATTTACAGCTTGTTGTCTTTCCATAACTGATGCTCTTCTAGCACCCATTACAGCGTTTAAAAGATTATTAGCTCCTTCAGAACTGTACCCTGTGTAACGTTGTTGCATTTGTGGTATTATCATGTTGTTTTCCCCATTCCAAGAAATCCGCCAGCTAATCCAAATAAATTATTACTCATATTATTTCCGTAAGAAGCTTTAGCATTTTGATTTTGCACTTGTTGATTATAGTTAGCCATTTTTAAATACTGATTGTAATCATTTTGATTTTGTGTATTAAACTGTGTGTTTTGCAATTGTCTTGCATCTGCTTGTCCAGCAAAATTACCAGCTTGTCCATAAGCTCCCATACTCATTTGACCAAACTGCCCTGCTAAATTAGCTGATTGATTTTGAATACCTTGCATACCTTGGGCATATTGGTCACCTGCTTGTCTATTATTTATACTGTCATAAATATTGCCCATACCCATCATGCCTCGTGCTGCCATCGCAGAGTTCATTTGATTAGTATTTTGCATTGCTGTGTCAGATACATTTTGTCTAAGATTTTGATACATACTTTGATTGTAAGAACCCATAGGATTCATCATATCTCTATATGTGTTACCAAAATCTTGTCCTAAACTACTTAAACTATTCATATTGTCTGTTAAACCTTGATTAGTATTGTACTGACTATTAGCTAAATCAAAATTAAAATCTTGATTTATATTTTTAGGTTTATTCATTACACTTGATAACAAGCCCATTCCAGCTGATGCTATTCCTAAATATGGACTTGCCGCTGTTAAAAAACTACTCATATTAAAACCACTCCCTGTTGTTGGTGTTCCTGTTTGTGATGCTAAATTAGGTTGCACCATAGTAGGATTATTTGTTATTGATGTAGGATTGTTTCTTAATCCAAAATTATTATTTATTACAGAAGGAGCTACCATATTTGCAGGATTAGAGTTACTAAACGGTTGATTTTGTATAGTAACTATATTATTACCTACATCTGTGTGACTAGGATAATGTGGCATTTTTTTACTCCGTTTTTAATGTTAATGACGCTTTAGCCCAACCTTCGCTTGTACGTCCTTGAATTTCATATGCAGTGCCATCATTAGACCTAACTACTCTAATGTCACCTTCTTTACCTGACGACTCTTCTTTATCTGTAACAGTATCTTTACTATTTACTGCACTAATAAGCTCGTTTAAATCATCATAAATTGTATCTACAACTCTTTGTAAATTTGTATCGCTTACTTTTTGTGAACGTTTTTTACTTATCATGACATATCCTTTGTTCTTCTAAGTCTTCTAAATACTAAACGCAATGCATCTACTGTTGCAGTTGTATCTCCTGTAACTACAATTTTTACTTGAGCATGTCGTGCAATCTTTTTATCAGACAATGCTGTATAACTAGAACTATTTTCAACTGTATTAAGAGTTATTGTAGGACTATTATCTTCTGATAGTATTTCAGCTTTATATATCTTCTTATCTGCAGTAGAATCACCCATAGTAAACTTTTTACTATACCATTTAAAATTATCTAATCTTGTAGAATTTGTAGGGTCAAAAGGTTGAATTAAACCATTATCTGTATCAGATACAAATAATTCATTGTTTTTACCATGTATTGCTCCATGTGCATTAAAATCTGTATTAATATTACTATTAGTTCTATTCCAAACATCCCATCTGTTTTTAGGTACAGTGTATACTAAACATTGTGGTACGTAATATGTTGTGTTTGTAGTAAATGTAAGCGTTGAAACAGCTGTAGCTGTTGCATTATTAGTTATATCAAATCTATTGTCATTATCAACACTATCAACTTTTGTATCTGCAGGTATATGATTTCCTGTTACTACTTGATTTGGAGCAATGTTTGAATTTGCCACGTCACAAATTATAGAAGTGTCATTATTGGTTAAATTACAACTATGTGTAAAACTACTAGATGTAAGGTATTTATAAGTATACATAAAACAAAAAGCTTTGCGATATGAGTCATACGCAATCACAATGTCTCCAGTGTAGTCATTGGTACTATAATTGCACAGTTTTTCTAGAGTTGAGTACGAGTTATACGTATCGTCTACTTGATGTGCTTTTTTTATTTTAGCACCTATATCATTTATACCCTGTCCATTATGCAAATAGATACTGTTTTTATCAATAAAACACATACCTATTTCTGAAGATACTACTCCATTTTGATTTCTACACCCTATGCCTTTTATAGTGTCTTCTATATACATGCCATCTGGATTAACTACATATGTTTCATTTTCAGAAAACACATACAATCTGCCATTAAACGATTCCATTGCACTAGCTTTATTAGGTAATAATAAAAAGTCTTTAGCCCAATTAAACTGGTCAAAATTAAATGGTCTAGATTTAAACAGATAATTAGTTGCATCATCTATATCTATATGAGAACAATCTGTTATGTATAAAAAATTATTTACTTTAGCACTAAGCCCATATTTAGGCATTGTGTTAATTAATGCTTCTGATATTCCTGTTCTAGATTCATAAGATGCATATGATGCTCCACTATCTATAATAGTCTTACTATAATAACTACCCCAATTTGGATTAGTAGTATTTGAATCTGTAGCAAGCCACCCTGATTTTAAAGGTACTGATTTTATTAATCTAAAAAATCCAGATGGTTGTGTAGCAGTTCCAACACTTGCACTTGACCTATATAAATTAACATGAGTTACTCTTTTACTAAGATTTGCTTTATATATATCTATTTTAACATTTAAAGCATCTTGGCTTATACTGCCATTATCTATATGAGTCCACGAAGATAAAGGAGATTCTTGATAACCATCATAAGTAAAAGATGTTGCGTAAAATTGGTCATGCAATGGATTTATACTTCCATCCACATCTGCATTATCTGATATTGTTAATACAACTTCTCCTTCAGCTTTTATTACTAAAGCACCAGATGCTCCTGCAGCCCATCTTGCTTCACTCGTTCCAGAAAATACATTATATGAATTAGTTTTTTCATCTAAAACTGCATCATCTATATCTATATTTGCCCCTATTGTATTTCTTGTCCCACCAACAATACTTGTTTGACTATGATTATAAGCAACTTTAGTTAACCTATATAAAGTAGATTGACTTCCACTAGTTCCTTTTTCTATCCAATTTAAATACGTGCTATTTGTATCTTGTTTCGTTAAATAAACAGAATCAAATGCTGCATTAAAATCAGAACTAAACGCATAAACTAAACCTTTATTTCCTAAATGATTTAATTTATCATTTGCAGTTATATTATTTTTAACAACTTGTAAAAAATATCTTATTTGACCTTTAACACTACTAGCATTATTAGTTGAATCATCGTGACCTATAAAATCTGTACCTGTACCATAATACCATTTTACATAAGCACCATCAGGAACTGGCTTTACAACTATTCCAATATAATCATTACTTCCTGTAACTCTAACTAAAGGTAATTTTGGTAATGAAAAATCTGGAGCTGTAGTTGTATCTCCTGTAAGACTTGAACCCCAATCACCAGTATTAGGTGAAACACTTGTAGCATCTGTTCCTTTATAAGGAGTTCTACTTGTAACAGTACTAGCACTTGAACTTGTTGTTAAATTTGATACAGAAATATTCCATAAATAATCATTAGAAGTACTTCTATTTCCACTTGCTAACCATAATACACTACCGCATTCCATTATATCTGTTACATAAGTATCTTCACTAAAATTATTTAATGGTCTACTAGTAATAACATCCATATTATCTAAATCAATTTTTAAAACAATAAGATTGCTACTAACTTCATCTATTACCCAAAGATTGTTATCACTAGCTAAACACATTGCTAATGTTTTTGTAAAAAAATATTCTGACCTTTTTACTAATATTCCTTTAGAAACATCAAATTTATATATATAATTTCCACTTTGTTGTATTCCGTAAACATTTGTGTTATTTGAATCATTAACAACTGTATGCATAGCAGGGAATGGACTAGGCTTTATTAATTCAGCATTTTCAGATTGTAACCCACTTGGAACAGAACCTCCAAATTGACCATGTGGTATATTGCCTACCCATTTAACATTTTGATTTTGTCCTAATCCTATATGCACTTCTTTGTTATTAGTTTGCATTGCAGGAATAGAACCAGAGCCTAAATTACTTTCTACTAAATTAGTAATTGCAGGACTTCCAGCATATACGTCTGCTATTTGTTTTAAATAGCCATCACTATTATCAATATAAGCTAATTGATGTGTACCATTGTTATTTATCATAGCCATACGTTTTGCATCTACACCTGATTTAATAGCAGTTGCGTCTGCTTGTATAGCCATTAACGAACCTGACTGTGCGTAAGGGTCTATGTTTTCACTATATACTGCAGCATCATCTGGAATATCTCTATCATCTGCGTTATAAATATTACCAGACTCAAATGCTTTTATTTCAAATAGTTCTTTAGGCACCTATTATTTTTCCATTATATGTTGTGTAGCCATCGTTAATTGTTAAGACTACTAAATTAAAATTTCCATTAGACATTATATCACATACACCTACGTTATGACTCCAATTAGTAGGTCTTCCTTTTAAATAACTTTTAGTCATATCAGTTAAACATCCCATTGAATGTGCCATGTGGCTTCCGCTAATGTGTTGGATTGTAGCTTTTTGACAATCGTGGGTATGTCCATAGATGACGTTACATCCCAATTGTAAGGCATGAGTCCTTGCGTGTGACACTCCCATGTAGTGTCCCCCATGATAAGCGTACAATTTGCTACCAAGTACTTTAAAGACTTCTCCATATTTGTGCCATTCATATCCACGTTCATCAAATTTAAATGCTGTTCTACTTAAATATTGTGTTAAGTAGGGGTTTTCTTCGACAAAGTTGTCAAACCAGATTTCGTGGTTTCCTTGTGCAAAGATTTTTTTCTTGCATTGTACCAATTGTAAAACTTCATCAATTTCGTCCAATCCTTTATTTCCATGTGCTATCTCCTTATCTATTGCTGGTAATTGATACTCAATAGGTGGTCTTTTCTTTTTTGACCACTGCCAATGACTAACTGATTCGCCATCAATTGTATCTCCTAATAATAAGAATGCTGAAGGCTTTACTTCTTTTAATACATTTAATGCACATGCAAATGCTTTTTTATCGTGGTTTGGAAAGTGTGTATCTGGAAAGATAACCACTCTGTCTTTTATTTTCACAGTAAACTCCCATGTTACTCTTTTATCTCGAAGTGAACTAAATCGTCAAAATTATTGTCCTTAGTAGTTCTTCTACTTTGACTTAAACTTGAGTCACTCCAATCGCCTCCCCAACGAATATTAATCCCCTTGCTAGCTGCTATACCTAAAACAAAACCACCAAGGTAATGAAAATCATCCCTAGCGTTCCAATCAATTGGATAAGGAGCAATGTCTACAGCTTTACCACTAACATGCTTACCAAATTTAGTTTTGCTTTTACCTTGCTCAACTAACTCATTCTGTCTCTCTTGACTTCTTAAACCCTCTATTACAGTTATATCAAAATATTTACATACTTCATTTAATACTTTTATTAACCTAGAGTCTACCCCTTTTAGTCTTTCACGAGATTTTTTTCCAAACTTTGGCATTAATTAAAGTTTTCCATTGCTTTTTTTATTTTTGCAACTAACTCATCATCTTTTTTAGATGGTGTAGCTTTTACAATAATATCAACTACTTTAATTATAAATTTTTTAGCACCATGCTTTTTAATTTGACGTTTTATATACGATGATAACATGCTCATGTCTAACTCCCTTTTCCTGTTGCTTTATATATTGCTTTTTTAATTGATGACCATATTAAATCATCCCATGTAGATGGGCTTAAGGCAACTGCTTTGTCTATACTAAGTATAACAATAATTGCATATTCCCAATTATCTACTATTAATTCCATATTATGATTTCCTTATCATTTTTATTTTATAACTTAAATAGATTATAGTCATTATTGCAACTATGCATTGTAAAAACAAACTTGCATGTGCTAAAGATAAACTATAATTAAAAATACTTGCTGATGCTACTTTTAAACTATCCATTAGTGTTTTCCGTTTACTCTAGACAAACTGCCTTTTATTTCCGAAACTTGATTGTCCAAATCATTAA
>ERZ1046148.1322-NODE-1322-length-12673-cov-4.318355_pt1 | contig 12673 bp, 8 predicted proteins | sample MGYA00383090_ERZ1046148 | MGnify/ENA primary metagenome ERZ1046148 (study PRJEB29581, sample SAMEA5548360) | metagenome | biome: marine; feature: coastal; material: water | depth 25 m | study: Short-term variability in the microbial, nano- and picoplankton...
CCATTCAACAAATCATTATTACAAACGAATCAAACAAGTTAGTGTCAATAACATTACTTTTTAAAACAAATTCGATATCGGATGTTTTGATAAAAGTTGACAGGCCAATTGGAAGAGGGAAAGAAATCACCGAAGATGAAATCATTATAGGAAAATTAAGTGTCACTGTAAAACCTGACCCAAAAAAACCTTCAGGAAGTTCAGCACGAAGTATTGAAATACCAGTGAATATTATTGAATACGATGGAGCCGGCTTACAATTAGGTATTGGAGGAAGAGGATTAAATCCTAAAAGAACAGCGCACTTTAACACACGTCAGAATGGTTACGAAATAAGCGCAGATGCTTTAGGATACCCTGAAACTTATTACACTCCGCCTTCTGAAGCTATTAAAGAAATACGAATTTTAAGAGGAGCAGCATCCATGCAGTACGGACCTCAATTTGGAGGAATGATAAACTTCAAACTTAAAGAAGGTCCTGAAGATCCCAACGATAAATTCGAATTCATAACGAACAACAAATATGGAAGCTATAATCAATTCCATTCTTTCAACAGTATTGGAACAAACTATAAAGCACTTCGCACTTATTCCTTTTACCACTACAAAACAGGAGACGGCTGGCGAGATAATTCTAAATATGACTCACACACTGGATATACAGGTTTAGATTATCATGTAAATGAGCATTTAACACTTAAACTACAGTTAACCCATCACCAATATATTGCGCAACAGGCTGGGGGGTTAACGGACAAGCAGTTTGAATTTAATCCACAACAAAGTTTTAGAGAAAGAAACTGGTTTAATATAAACTGGAATATCGCAGCGTTTATCGCTCATTATAAAATAAATAAAGACTTATGGATCAACTCCAAAACCTTTCTTGTTTCAGCCACTAGAAATTCTGTTGGATATTTGGAAAACGCTACAAGAATAGATAACGGATATAATCGAACTTTAATTAATGGGGAATTCAATAACATAGGAAATGAAACTCGATTAATTAAGCGCTATAAATTCTTAAGTGGCAAAAAAAATGGTGCCTTTATTGCCGGGATTAGAAATTATCAAGGAAATGCTAAAACAGCACAAGGAATGGCAAGTATTGGAAATGATGCTGATTTCACACTGTCCAAGAACCCTGAATACTCTGAATATTCATTCCCTAGTAACAATACTGCAGCATTTTTTGAAAACTCTTTTTTTATTAGCGATAAGTTCTTCATTACTCCTGGTTACCGTTTTGAACACATCAATACTAAAGTGGATGGTTACTATAACCAATACACTATTAATATGGCGAACGATACGCTTCAAACATTACAGTCTTTAAATAAATCAGGAAATAAAAGAAACATCCACTTACTAGGAACGGGTATTACTTATAACTCCCATAAATATGGAAAGTTTATCCTTAACGGATCTCAAAACTTCCGCTCGGTTAACTTTAGCGATATAAACATTGTAGTTCCTGGTTTTAGAGTAGACGAGGATATTAATGATGAAAGAGGATTTACTACTGATTTATCCTACACCAAAACATGGAATGGAAAAGCTTTTATTGGCGCCACAGCCTACTACCTATATTACGCTAATAGGATTGGAGTTATTTGGCAAACAGACGACACTACTTTTGACACTTACCAATTTAGAACGAACGTATCTGCTTCTAGAACAATTGGTTCGGAAATAACAGCGTGGGTTGATTTAGCTAAAATAACGGCGATTAATGACAGTACTCAAAAGCTAAATTTAATGTCTAATTTAACCTTAAATGATGCCAAATACATTGATGAGAACACAACTGTTTTTGGAAACTGGGTTGAAATGGTTCCTGCTTTTACAATTAAAACTTCTTTAACCTATGAATACAAAAAGTGGTTTGTTTCTGGCTTAGTTAATTATCAAACTCAACAATACTCAGAAGCAACGAATGCCGAAGCAAGTACTACTGGGCTTTATGGAATTGTACCCAGCTTTTGTGTGGTAGATATGAAAATTGGATATACTTACAAGAAATTCACATTTCATGCATCTATTAATAATGTTACCGACGTTAAATATTTTACGCAAAGAGCAAATTCATACCCTGGCCCAGGGATTATACCTTCTGAAGGGCGGACAATTTTCGGTTCAGTAATCATTAAAATATAAGTATACAACGGCGGTAATTGTCCGGTTATAAAATTGCCCCTTGTATCGGGTTTGTCCTATCATTTATAATAATTTCATCTCACTTTATAAATAGCTTTATTAAATCTAAAAAGCAGTACTATGAAAAATGTAATAACTTTATTATTTGTAATCGTTGGCTTTCTTTCACAAGCGCAACATAACATCATACCAGAACCTTTGTCATATTTGGAAACTAATGGTTTCTTTTCCTTTTCAAATTCGGTTAACATTAGGGATCAATCTAAAGATAATCAAGTAGCTAAAGGTTTAAAAGTGTTTGAAAATCACCTTTCCAAAATAGGAATAAAAGCTAACCATAACGAGAAAGATCCATCAATAATTATTCGTAAAAACAAATCAATTCCCTCAGAAGAAGGATACACATTGGATATTTCCGAAAACAATATTATTCTTGAAGGAAAATCGTTTGCAGGGATCTATTATGGATTACAAACTTTAAAGCAACTACTCCCCTCTTCAAATCAAAAAGAGCCTATTCAAATTAAAAGTTGTTCTATCGTGGATGAACCAAGATTTAAGTGGAGAGGGTTAATGTTAGATGTAAGTAGACATTTTTTCACAGTTGAGGAAGTTAAGGCTTACATCGATCAAATGGCAGCATTTAAGTTTAATACATTCCATTGGCATTTAACGGACGATAACGGATGGAGAGTTGAAATTAAAACATTGCCTAAACTTACAGAAATTGGAGCTTGGAGAGTTGAAAGAAATGGTAAGTTTGGAGCATCAAGACCGGCTCCGCTTGCAGGTGAAAAAGCAACGTATGGGGGTTTTTACACGCAAGAACAAATTAAGGATGTTGTAAAATATGCAACAGCAAGAAACATTACGATTATTCCCGAAATTGACTTGCCAGGTCATAGTATGGCAGCTCTAGCAGCTTACCCTAAGTTATCAACGAAGAAAGAACCAAAGTTTGTCTCTCCTGGAAACAAGTTTGCAGAATGGTTTGGAGATGGAAGTTTTAAAATGAATATCGAAAATACTTTAAACCCATCAGATGAAAAAGTATATGATTTCATTGATAAAGTATATACTGAAATTGCTCAGTTGTTTCCAGGTAAATATATTCACATGGGTGGAGATGAGTGTTACAAAGGATACTGGGAGGAAAGCGAAGAAGTAAAAGCTTTTATGAAAATGAATAAAATTAAGGATGCGCATGAATTACAATCTTACTTTGTTAAACGAGTTCAAAAAATAATCAATAGCAAAGGTAAAAAGATGATTGGTTGGGATGAGATTATAGAAGGCGGCTTGGCTAAAGGTGCAACTGTAATGAGTTGGCAAGGAATGAAAGGTGGAATTCACGCTGCAAAAAAAGGACATGAAGTAGTTATGTCTCCTACTACTTTTGCTTATTTAGATTACATGCAAGGTGATGCAACGCTAGAAAACAAAATATACGCGAGTTTAAGCTTAGAGAAAACATATGAGTTTGAACCTATTCCTGAAGGCGTTGATGAAAAGTTAATTCTTGGTGGTCAGGCTAACATTTGGACGGAGGAAATTCCAACCTTGCAGTTTGCCTTTTACATGACCTACCCAAGAGCAATGTCTATTTCAGAAACTTTATGGAGTTCTAAAAACAAAAAGAACTGGGATAATTTTGTAACAAAAGCGCAAGCTCACTTTGTTAGATTTGATGATCAAAAAATAAATATTTGTAAAGCAGTTTTAGATCCAATAGTGGAAGTATATAAAGAAGATAACAAGTTGATGTGTAAACTAATAAACAATCTACCAAACGCTGTTATTTACTTCTCTACGAACAACACTTACCCAGTTGAGTTTGCAACAAAGTATACACAACCATTCGAAATCCCTAAAGGTGATTTTAAATTAAGAACTCAAACCTTCCAGTTTGGCAAAGCTATCGGAAGACAACTAATAATCGACAGAACTGATTTAATTAAAAGGTAGTACTTAAAGTTAATTCTGCGCACGCTTAATTAAAAAGTATTTGAGAACGTTTTTTTTGAAATAATCTAAGAATTATTCAGTACTTAGCAAAGTAAATTTTCTGTTAAAATAAGCTGGATGTTATCCTATTTAAATTTGTCTGATCAATAGGCAGACTTTAATTCAATGTCCTAAATAAACTTATCGGGTTCCAAAAACCCGATAGAGATTATATGCTTAAGGGATTACAAAAATAAAGGCACTGTCTTAAAACCATTTAAAACTTTTATTAAAAAGTAGTTTTAATAAGTAAACGTTAAGCAATTACAAACATAGGATCGCGTAAATTAGGGTTAAAAAAAATGAGACATTTCTTAGTAAAGGATACTTAATGTTTTTTATGAGAAAGGAAACGGAATAACAGCAAAAACCTTAACTCAGAAGTAGATAAGACTTAAGAAACTTCAATAAATCAATTAAAAACCCTTTGAACAACAACTAAAATCGTGATTAAAAAAGAGATACAATCTTTCTAATTGTCTTACTTATATGGCAAGACTTTAATAATAAAAGCAATGTCATTATTGCTGAAATTCTAATCGTACATATCCCAATATTTTCTGCTACAGGATGCCTAACCGTCATCTATCGAATATTTCTAGGGTAGACTTAAGTAAATAATCATATCTAAATAGCTTATTTAACAACATTATTACAATTGCTTGATCATCACCAAAAAAAAAGCCATCCTAATGGATGGCTTCTAAAATACGATATAAAAATTAAATTTACTTTTGATTCTTCTTTACTAAATCCGTGTAAATTGGAGATGCGATACAAATTGAAGAATACGTACCAACGACAACTCCAATTAGCAGTGCGAATGCAAACCCTTGTAATGAACCTGTACCAAAAACAAGGATGGCCAATAGAACAACAATGATTGTCATCGACGTGTTAAACGTTCTTGATAATGTACTATTTAAAGCTTTATTAACAACTAAACTAATCCCTTGAGATTTACCACCACCATTAACTCTTTCTCTTACTCTATCAAATACAACAACCGTATCATTAATAGAGTAACCTACTACCGTAAGTACTGCGGCAACGAATGAAGTATTAATTTCTAATGAAAAAGGTAATAAGCCTTGTAATAAAGAGAACAAACCAATTACGATTAATACATCATGAAATATTGCAATTAAGGCTCCTAATCCAAATTGCCATTGACGGAATCTAAACACTACATAAGCGAAGATCGCAATTAAGGCAAATGCTACAGAGGAGTAAGAAGCTTCAATAATATCATCAGCAATTGTACTTTGCACATGTGCACTTTCTAAAACTCCGAAAGCTTTATCTTCATATTGATCCGTAAATTTAAACACATCCATATCAGCAGGCAACATACCTTTAATTCCTGCGTACAACGCATTTTCAACTCGGTTGGAAGCTTCTCTTCCTTCATTATCAGCTAGATATTTAGTTGTAACGATAACTTTCCCTGTTCCTGCAGATTTAACTTCTGGAATTAAAGATTTACCATCCTGAACAAATGCATCTTTTAAAACATCTTTAACAGCACTTACTTCAATACCCTTATCCAAGGCAATAGTATACGTTCTACCTCCAGAAAAATCAGTTCCTAAATCAAATCCTTTCGTTACAATAGAAACAAGGCCTATAATAATTAATAATGAAGAGGCTACGTAAAACTTCTTTCTAGAAGAAATAATGTTATAGGTTGTATTTGCAAACCAGTTTTTAGTTCTTTCTGTAGCAAACTTGATTTCTTTTTCTTTCTTCAAAAACCAATCGAAAATTAAACGAGTAATAAAAATTGCAGAGAATAAAGAAGTAAAAATACCAACTACTAAAGTTTGAGCGAAACTTTCGATAACCGAAGTACCGAAGTACCACAAAATAATACCCGTTATTAATGTTGTAATATTCGCATCTAAAATGGCAGTGTAAGCATGCTTGTAACCGTCAGCAATTGCTAACTTAACTCCTTTACCTAGTTTTAATTCCTCCCGGATCCTCTCGTAAATAAGCACGTTAGCATCTACCGACATACCAACTGTTAACACAATACCAGCAATACCAGGAAGTGTTAAAGAAATTGTTGGTGCAGCAGCTAAAACTCCAATTACGATTAAAATATTGGCAACCAATGCAATGTTAGCAGCCCATCCTGCAGTGTTGTAATAAAACACCATGTAAATCAATACTAAAACAAGAGCTAAACCAAACGACCAAGCCGCAGATTCAATGGATTCAGCTCCTAATGTTGGCCCAACAAATGTTTCTTGAACAATTTTAGCAGGGGCTGGGAACTTACCAGCATTTAATACATTTGATAAATCGTTCGCCCAAGCAACTACGTTATCCATTTTACCAGGCGTAATAATTGTACCACCTCCTGATATAGCACTACTAGCACCCGGTGCAGAATAAACTAAATCATCTAAAACGATTGCAATTGGTTTCCCTCCATTTTCAGCAGACTTACGAGTAATGTTTTCCCATTTAAAAGAAGCTTTTGTTTTAAAATCTAAAGAAACAACATCTCTGTTATCTTGACTTGTTCTAGCAGCACGAGTAATAAACTCACCACTCATGTAAGGCTTACCATTTGTTTCCTTACGTAAAGTATACAAGCTTAATAACCCTGATCTTTCACCTAAATCTGTTTCAGAAGACCATGTTAGTTTTAGTTGCTTTGGGAAAAGTTTTTTAGATTGACCTATTTTAATGTATTCGTTAACTTTTGCAGTGTCTAATGTTTTAAACGCTCCAATTGTTGCTCTACTCCCTGGCCCAGCCATTAAAGCGTATAAAGGATTGTTTCTTTGTCCAATTAATTTTAAGCTATCTTCTGATGACAATCCATCAAATGCAATGCTATCTAGAGGATTGTTTAAATCTTCATAAATTTTTGCTTTTTCATTTAATGATTGGAAAACATCACCTAAATCGTTTACGTCATATGTATCCCAAATTTCTAAATTTGCAGATCCTTGTAGGAGCTTTCGTACTCTCTTGATATCTTTTACACCGGGTAAATCAACAATTATTCTACCAGTATTTGCTACCAACTTAATATCCGGTTGTGCCACTCCAAATTGAGCAACTCTGGTTCTAATCACTTCTTTTGCTTGACCAACTGCACCTTCTGCTGAAGCTCTTAACATATCTTCAACTTCTTCATTTGTTGAATTAACGTTAATTTCTTCTACACTAGCGAACCATTTTGCTAGTGGCTGACCATTCATCTTTTCGTTGTAGGCTTGTATAAATAAGTCCACATAACCACCAGCTATTTCCTTTTTAAGCTCATTTGCGCGTTTAGTAACTTCTTTGAATTTTGGTGAATTCTTAATGTTAGAGGAAACAATAGATTCAATTAACTTATCAATTTCGATCTCAAGGGTAACAGAAACACCACCTCTTAAATCTAATCCTAAATTGATTTCTCTTTGTTTACACTCAATATAAGTATAACCCATCCAAATTTCTTCGTCTGAGTTTTCCTTTAACCATTCTCTTGCTTCTTCATCAGTTTCAGTAGACTCTACAGCCTCTTTTTCAAACTGACCTGCGAAGTGAGTGAATGAAAATTCAAATAAACATACGAACCCGATTACGGCCAATAAAACTTTGATTGCTTTGCTATTTTGCATTTTGTGCGGTTTAATTCTTTCTTTTAAAGACCGACAAATATAGAGCATCATCTCCGATTGACAAAAGCTCTAGTCTTTAATATTCATAAATATTTAGCCGTTTTATAAACACGTATCGCATAACCTTGATTATCATGCTATTGTACATGTTTAACCCATTATTGGAGAGTATGAATTAGAAAGATTTTACACGATTCCCGTTGTGAAAAACAACGTATTCCTAATAAGAGCTGGGTAAGTTGTATTAAATCACTCTATTTGCAGTGATCTGGATTTTATTAATATACCAATACAGCATTAGATGCTAATCCTTATAACCTTGTTTTAGCTCATGGAGAGTTTGAGTTTATTGATGTTATAAATTATGCCAAACCTCAATTATTGGCCTAAATAAAAATGGTGAGCTTGATTTAATAATCGGAAAACAAAAAAGATCGTTATTCTGTTTTGAGCATCAAAGCTCAACATTTGACTATGATTTTAGTGTTGAAGTTAAAAACCTTTAAAACATTACAACTCAAGATTTCAATAACGGAATGTTTTTAGGCTACTCTACTCCTTTATTTTACACAAAAAATGATGAGAAAAACTTAATATTGGTTGAGAAATTGGGAAAGATGCAATGTTATGATACTATTGAAAACGAATTGGAAAGTAATATTTTCAATGATGATTCGGACTTTCGTAATTTAAAGGACGGCTCTTATTCTAATGGAATAATCCGAGATTTTCTTCCCGGAATTATCACTGGAAACGCTTCTGGCGATTTAACTTACTATAAATAACTTAATTCCGAAATTATTATTTAAATCAATTGTTCATTAATAAATTAGGAGTAGTTTCTATAAAACTATACGATTTAACAGGTAAGCTAATCAATCAATGCACGCAAAAACTGAACTTATAAATTAAAAATGTGTTTACTTTAGCTATATAAAATAAAAAGATGTAACAAGTTTAATAATAGTTAGTTACATAAAAAATAAATTATTCCAACGTGTAATAAAAAGTTAAATAACCACCAAAAGTTCCAGTAGGCATAGCAGGATTCCAAATCTCAGGATCATGACTAGTGTTATCAACCCAAGGCTGAATCCATTTAATTTCAGTATTTAGTTTCCATTGACTAGCCCCAAAGCTAAATCCAAAATGAGGAGAGAATAATAAATCGTCCTTAAAAGGAGCCGTGTAATCATAATTTGAAACTACTTTATAATGAGACTGAAACCCGAAATAAGTAAACATTCCATACTTAGGATCGCCAGGACAATCACAATGGTAATGCGGGTCTCCCTTAAAATGCCAATATAAGTTAGCGTCAAATTGCGGAATAAAGTCAAGCTTTCCTTCCCATTTATCGGCCATCAAATTTGCTACGAAATTTGTTGTAAAACCGAGTTTAGTATCACTATTGAAATACCATTCTTTTAATGCTCCAACCTCACCTGCAAAATAGCCCTCAGCTGCGGGCGTTAAATGAAGTCCTCCAAAATAAGTTAATCGATCTGACTTTCCTTTAGCATAGGTAACGTTCACCAATGGAACAGGCATTGCTGTATTAACATCTTTCATTACTGGACCTCCATAGGAAATACTAAATGCTTTTTCTCTTTTCAACAACGGAACAACATAACGAGTTGGTGCACAAGATGATAAAATAATTACAGCAAATATAAAAGCACTTCTCATTATTTTTTTAATTTATCTACAACAACCTGATCTATGGGAAAAGTAAAACCGTCGGATTTTAATTCCTTTAAATCCAGCCACCTAAAACATTGTGGTTCCTCTGTTTTAAAATCAAAAGGAATTTCAGAAACCTCAAAAGCCTCGCTTTGTAATGTTACAAAATAATATACATTCAACATTTGGTCCCTGCGATCAAACGATGAGACTTGAAGAAAATCGTTAATGTAAAAAAAATCATTCACCTCTATATCTATACCAAGTTCTTCCTGAAACTCTCTTTTCAACGCATCTTTTAATCCTTCTCCATATTCCAATCCACCACCTGGAAACTTGGTCATTTTAGTTCCACCTCTAATTTCATCGGTAATTAAAATCTTACCTTGTTTTATGCACAAACCATAAACACGAACATTGAATCGATCTAAATCTAACATTTAATTGCCCTTAACATTTCTCTCTTCCCAGGAGGTCCGGGAACTTTTTCAACTTTAAAACCAGCCTTTAACATCGTTCTTTTGGCTTCACCTTGGCAACAATAAGTAACTAAAACACCGCCTTCATTAAGTATCGTATACATCTTTTTAAAAATCTCAATCGTCCAAAGTTTTGGTTGTTTATTAGGGGCAAATGCATCGAAGAAAATAACATCAAAACCAACGGGTAATTCGTCCTTTGTTAAATCTAACTTTAACTTTGATAAAGAAAAGTTTTTCGTTAAAATAATATTGCTCTCCCAATCACATTCATGCAATTGATTGAATAATTCGGGTTGATTTACTAACTCACCATAATTGAGTTGATTTGCTTCTTTGGTTGATATTGGATATTTCTCTACCGTAGTATATGCAAGTGAAATCTCATTTTCCCTACCCCATAAACAAGATAGCAAAGTATTTAAACCTGTTCCGAATCCTACTTCAAAAACAGCTAAATGATCTTTTTCAAAATAGTCTAACCCCATTTTCAAAAAAACATGTTCGGCTTCTTGTTGAGCCCCATGAATTGAATGATATTGTTCATTTAACTCAGGAACCATTAAAGAATGAGAACCATCTTTTGTGGTAATTATATGTCGTTTGTTGGATACATCCACTTTATATCAATCTTGATTTGAAACCAATCTAATAACGCCTAAAATAAATTAGCATGCCATGAGTCTTTCGCCTCTACTTCCCAATTGGAAACAAACTCTGCTTTATTAATAACCAAATTATTAAAAACCGTTACAGTATTTTGAATTTCTCCTTTTTGAGCTAATGTTTGAAAATCCGCCATTCTGATATTTTCAACAACATCACCTTTTTTGTAGGTTAAATTCATTCTATCTAATAAGGAAATTCCATATTTAGACTCGATTGTTTTAACTAAGCCTACCGATTTATCAATAGAGCAACCTGTGGCTTCTTGCCCAGATTCGTCTACAAAAATCGCGATGAATTGATTGTAATATATTTCGATAGCACTATTTAGCTTTGTACCGTGTGCTTCCCAAGAAGCTTCAAACTGATCAAGCTCGATTTTTAGCTCAACTAATTCTTCTTGTGTAAAAGCTCTATTTGATTGATATACCCAAACTCTAGATGAGTCTGGTAAATTGTTTTCTGTTTGAACCATACTACAAATTTACAGATCTGCAGCTTGTGCCACAAGCTCTGCGAGATCTAAAACTTTAACTTCACGGTTACGGTTCTTTAATTTAACTCCATCTGTAATCATTGTATTACAGAAAGGACACCCTGTAGCAATGATGCTAGGATTTAATTCTAAGGCTTCTTCGGTGCGTTCGATGTTAATATCTTTTTCTCCTTTTTCGGCCTCTTTAAACATTTGAGCGCCACCTGCACCACAACATAAACCTTTGGCACGACTACGCTTCATTTCGGCTAGCTCTGTATCTAATTTTTGAATTAAGCTACGTGGAGCATCGTAAATATCATTTGCACGTCCCAAATAACAAGGGTCATGATAAGTGATCCGCTTTCCTTTAAAATCTCCACCTTCAACCTTTAACTTTCCTGAATCTAATAATTCTTGAATAAATTGGGTGTGGTGAATCACTTCGTATTTACCACCCAATTCAGGGTATTCGTTTTTCAATGTATTAAAACAATGCGGGCAAGTGGTTACAATTTTTTGAATTCCATATCCATTTAAAACTTGGATATTCATCATCGCCTGCATTTGGAATAAAAATTCATTTCCAGCTCTTTTTGCAGGATCCCCTGTACAAGACTCCTCTTTTCCTAAAACAGCATATTTAGTTCCTACTTTATTTAAGATTTTGGCAAAAGCACGTGTGATTTTCTTTGCTCGATCATCAAAACTTCCTGCACAACCAACCCAAAATAAAACTTCTGGTTTTTCACCTTTAGCCAAAAAATCGGCCATTGTGGATACTTGTAAATCTGCCATATTAATTAAATTCTAAAGTATTAATCTTCTTCACTAGCCCAATTAAATCGGTCAGCTGCAGGAAAAGCCCAAGGCGCTCCATTGTTCTCAACATTACCAAACATGATGTTTAACTCATTTGGTGCTTGTGATTGTTCCATCACTAAATATCTTCTTAAATCAACAATTACGGCTAATGGATTGTTGTTTACAGGACAAGAATCAACACAAGCATTACAAGAAGTACACGCCCACAGTTCTTCGGGAGTGATGTAATCATTTAGTAATGACTTATTATCGGTAGAACCTTTTCCTGATTTGTCAATAAATCTCCCTAATTCCTCAGCTCTGTCACGAACATCCATCATAATTTTACGGGGGGAAAGTAATTTACCCGTTTGGTTTGCTGGACAATCTTCAGTGCATCTACCACATTCGGTACATGTATAACTATCCATTATACTCTTCCAGGAAAGGTCTTGAATATCCTTCGCTCCGAACGGAGCAGGCAATGCTGCATTTAAATCATCCTCTGGTGGGCTTGCATATGGGTCAACATTTGGATCCATCATTAATTCCACTTCCTTCCTAACGCTTTCCAAATTGTTGAACTGACCTTGAGGCGTAAGCTTTGAATAAAATACATTTGGGAAAGCCAATAAAATATGAAAGTGTTTTGAAAAAGGTAAATAATTTAAAAAGCCCAAAATCCCTATAATATGAAACCACCAACAAGATCGTTCGATAACGATTAAAGTTGATGCTTCAAACATGCCCATTAATGGACTTAGCCAGCCACTTATG
>ERZ1046148.1328-NODE-1328-length-12602-cov-6.299753_pt1 | contig 12602 bp, 8 predicted proteins | sample MGYA00383090_ERZ1046148 | MGnify/ENA primary metagenome ERZ1046148 (study PRJEB29581, sample SAMEA5548360) | metagenome | biome: marine; feature: coastal; material: water | depth 25 m | study: Short-term variability in the microbial, nano- and picoplankton...
CGGAGGATTATTGTCATCCATCGCTATAGGCCATACATGCCCGTTTGGCCGTTCAAGAAAAAGGAGGCGGAAACCGAACAGCCTCCGCCAGAAAAAGTTAGCTATCAACGCAGCGATGATACAGCGAGCGAGTTATTGTCGGATACATCACATACTGAAGCTGCGGATTATCAAGCAGCGATGGCGCTATTCTCAAGTAGTAACTCGAATAATGCATCTAAAGAAACGGATGTTCCCTTCACTTGGGTCTCGCATGATGATGGTTATCATTACAAGAAAAATAGTGATGGTTCTTTTCAAGAAACACCATATGTTGTCGATGAAAAAGGAAATTATATTCCTTATTCCTAACTCATAGAACAGGGTCTTTTACAACCTTCTTCAATTCAGAGATTGAGATTTCTGCTGCGATTAATGGGACTTTCAATTCAAATGATTCTCCAACACGAGGATCTATCTCTCCACACTGTCCAATTACGGTTTCTCCAACGATAATTTCAGCACCCCTGCCATTCAGCCATGGACCTTCAGAGATACTACGTAAACTCCATTCCTTACAACCAAGATCACGCATAAGAACTTGGATCTTTCCACGTATTGTAGCAAATCCTCCTTCTCTTTGAGCAACAGCAAATGCTAATTTGGTATGATTAACATGATTTATGACAACAGTTCCTAATTCATATATTGCCTGTGGTAAGTCATGGTGACGATTAGCCGAAAGCAGTCTAAGTAAACCAGGCAAAATATTCTGACGTAGAATTGTGTGCTCGGTAGTAATCGGATTGGAAATTGTTGTAACATTACCATCGGATTGCCAACGCATTTTGTAAAATTGGTCTTCTTCACTTGACAATGTGAGAGATTGAATCTGCATTAGTCCAATACCCTGCATTATCGAGTTGATTCTTCTACGTAATTGTCCATCAGTCCTTGGTGTTCCACTGAGTGATGTTTTAGCAAAATCTTCCCCTAGATCATCGTAGCCATGACCAATAGCAATCTCCTCGATCAAGTCAACTGGGTGGAGTATGTCATAGCGCCAGCGTGGTAATGTCATTGTGATCTCTCCATTATCGACTGAGCACAAACCTCCCATTCTCCTAACCGCTTCTAAGATTTGAGGTTCTGTGAAATCTCTCCCCAGAAGAGATTCAACTTCGTCTTTTGAAATCTTATGATCTATAGGACTGCCATCAATCTCCCATGATGTACCTGCTGTCTCAACTTCTACAGATTCGACAGTTCCTCCCAATTTTTGTAATTGTAGGCATATGAGTAGTAGGGAAACTTCACAAGAACGTTGGTCCCAACCGGTTACGTCTACCAGAACATCAGTTGTATTACTGGTAACTGTAGTGTGCTCCCCATTTATGATTGGAGGGAATGATAGAACCTTTTCGTTTGAATCAATAATTACTGGAACTAAATCCATTCCATCTAATAGATGAGAGTATTCTTGACCTTTGCTATGTTCTGTCAAAATCTGCTCTATAGTCATCTCTTTTGAAGAAGCAAGCGGGGTAAAGGAATGGGAACGACTTACGCCTTTTACAATAAAAGGTGGACTTATTTTAGAGAGGTCATGAACTCCAATCGACGCTCTTTTTCTTCTTCTTCCCAACGAGAAATGTAACTTCTCTTGATGATCCATTAAACGCTTAATTGCGGAATCATCGATATTTACAGACCGAACTACGGCTGCGACAATCACTGGACGTATGTTTGAGATTTCGCTTTCGACAACCATTTTTATCGTACCGGTTCTCACATCCAATTCAGGATTTGGTTTCGCATCATGAAGAAAGGGGATCATAGTATGAGCTAGGGTTTCAGCACTAAGCATATCGGGACGGTCAGGAAAAATCTCAACTTCAAGTGAATTTTCATCACAGGAGTCAATATCACAGCCAATCAAAGGCAAATCATTTTCCAAATTCTCTATTTTGTGTTGATATCCTGCTGCAGAGACAAGGGATGAAAGAACATCTTGCTCAACGGTTATTGTAGGCATATTATCACCTAGCGAACCAATGTGGTAGCGGTCTGTCATATCCTGCCATACGAATTCCACTTATTGCAGCGGTATCATAGTCATTAGCTCTTAGATTACTACGTGACAGTTCATCAATAGATGATAGTCCTGCACGAGAGAGATGATTACTAAGCCCTGCTTCAAGAGATGAAATCCATTGTTCGAGTTCATTACTTGGCTTTGAGACTGCAAAACCAATGCCTGATGCGCTAATTATTGCTAAGTCATTATGGTCTGCGGTCCATGGTAATATGATGGCTGCTTCACACTCAGTTCCATCAAGTATTGCAGCAGCAGCACGTCCAATTATCGGTAATGCAGCAGCAGCCGGTGTTCCGGTTCCATCATCAAGAGAGGAGATTGCAGCATCTGCGCCGTGGAGTTTAGCAGTTTGGTGTAGATATTCTGTGTGTGTTAAATTATGAATAAGGAAAAATGGGTTATCCAGTCCGCACATGCTTCGTAATGCAACTAGTAATCCTTCCATCGCTTCGGCAGTTAGTGCTGGTAGAGATGCTAAATCGATTGCAAAACCAGCGGCTGAAGATATCCATTCCCCAGACATCGTAAGGTTTTCAGAATCTAGAAGTAATATATCGATGTCTCTTGGTTCTGATTTAACCAAACATGGATGAAGGATTTTAGCACCTTTTCCGCTATCAAGCATTGGCAGCATTGGTATTGGTAAAGCCAAAGCATCTCCCTCTCCACCTCTTTCGCCGATGAGAGTAATTGTGTCAGTGGTCCCATGTAAGCGATGTTCATTATTATTTGAAACAACAGAAATTGAACTGAAATCCGTAGCGCATGTTCGAGATGTAAAGTCACCCTTGGTTCCATCACAGACGAGACATACCGCATCGGCTGGTATTTGCAAATCTTGATCTTTTAATTCAAGATTTATTTCTTTGACTTCAGTAGCTTTCAATGGCCTAAGGGCAACACCAGGTGGTGGTGAGGGGCACCTTCCATTGATGATGATTCTCCCACCGGTCATTCCAGCTCCGGGGTCAGGTCCGACGTCTCCATGTACAACAATTAGACCCCCTTCCATACCACTTCCAATTCTAGAGCCAGAATCTCCTCTAATGACAATGGTTCCCCCCTTCATCATATGTCCTGCATTATTTCCAACTCCATCTAGAATCGTGATTCGACCATTCTCCATGCGGAATCCAGTATAGTCTGCAGAATTACGCTCACAGGTCAATATATTGCCATCATTTGCTGCTCCGAAAAAAGAGCCAATTTCACCTTGATGTGTATATGTGCCACCTTTGCCAAATGCTGCGACAAAGGAACCGAGGATACCCAGCGACCTAACCTTAGATTTTGGTGGAAGATTGGGACAAAGCCCCAGTTCTCCATTCTTTGGAACTTGATCGCCACTACTTGTCCAACCAATCCGCAAGACCACATTTCTTTCTACCGCTTTCTCCAGTTGCGGTGGCAGCTTTGAATTGATTTTCAGTGATAGTTCGACAAGGTCTAAGTCGGCCGCCATCGTTTCGGCGATGGCTTCTCAGCCATTAATCGAATGCCTACTATTTACGTGACAATGTTCATGTGAGGCCTTACGTTGTCAGCGGGTGAGGAGAAGACATGACCATACGTGTGGCTATCAATGGGTACGGGACTATTGGCAAGAGAGTAGCAGATGCAGTGGCAGCCCAAAGTGACATGGAAGTAGTAGGTGTTACCAAAACACGTCCGTCTTTTGGTTGTGATTTAGCAGTTCGAAAAGGCTATCCATTATTCTGTACATTCGATGATACAGACCGAATTGCAGCATTTGCAACATCAGGGTATGATTGTAGAGGTGGAATCAGTGATCTCCTGTCTCTTTGTGATGTGGTTGTCGATTGTAGCCCGGGTAAGTTTGGTTCATCAAATAAAGAAATTTACAATGCAGCTGGTGTGAAATGGATTTTCCAAGGTGGAGAAAAGCATGAGATGACAGGATTGTCATATACCTCCTGTGCAAATCATGAGGAAAATCTCAACGCCCAAGGAACTAGAGTTGTTTCTTGCAATACAACTGGTCTCGCCCGAACTTTAGTTCCATTGATGGAATCTTGTGGTGATATCAGTGTGGAGTGTACTATGATACGTCGTGCTGCAGACCCTGGTGATTCATCAAAAGGCCCAATTAATGCAATTAAGCCTGTTTTAAAAGTCCCAAGTCACCACGGTCCAGATGTGATGACTGTTGAACCAAGGATAACTGTCAATAGTTTGGCAGTAGCAGTTCCTACTACGATTATGCATACCCATGCCATTACTGTGACACTACCTCAAGGTCACGGCTTAAATACAGAAAAAGTGCTTGAAATATGGCGCAATAGACCTCGAATAATCATTATGAGTGGTGCTGAAACTGGAATCACCACCACGGCAGAGGTTATGGAATTCGCTCGTGATATTGGACGCACATGGGGAGATTTACACGAGATTTTTGTTTGGGAAGATGGAGTGAAGATCATAGGTGATAGGTTGTATTATTTCCAAGCAATCCATCAAGAGAGTGATGTTGTTCCCGAGAATGTTGATGCGATTCGAGCAGTGATGGGTAGTGAATCAGATTGGCGTGTTTCTGTAGAAATGACAGATAAAGCCATCTCACAATCCCAGTCCTGAATCTAACAGGGCGCTGTTATCTTGAAAAGTGTAACGAGTCTCCCTCGTTCTATGCAGCAGGTTAGTAAAGCCACATACCTTGTTGTAATTTTGCTATTACCCGGCCTGATAATGATTGTCAGTGCTGATAAAAGTCAAGAATCGCAAATTGATGATTCTGAATTAAAGCACGCTGCAGAACTTTGGCTTCCTTTGACCCCAGATGCTATTACAACCTCTGAATTGAGGGCACCTTCTGGAATAATTCCACTCGCATATACTGCTTTTGATCCGTTAGAAGACATGATTCCAGGTTCAGATGGAACTGATAATTTAGATTATCTCAAAAGTGGTTTAGTTGTGGTACAGTTGCATACTAAAGATGCTAGCGTATTGAAACAATTATCACAAGAATATGATTTCGTTCTGCTGGGTCATGTCGGTGAAGAAGCATGGCTGGTTCGTTTCTGCGATGTCAGTAATTTCGATGACCTTCTCCATGACGACGCCGTAAGGTGGGCAGGTTCGATGCTTCCCAGTTGGCGGCTATCTCCTGCTTTAGATGGCACTCAGGACTTTTTTTCTCTGGTAATATCCCCTGATCTTGAATCTGATGAGTTTTCAAAATTGGTTTCTGATTTACAAGAGATGGGAGCTAATGATGCGTGGTGTGGTTCACATATCTGTGAGGTAAGGGGGGAACTAGACCTTACTCTTATCTCACACGACAGAAGAATTATCTTTGTAGAACCAAGTTCTGGTTTGGTTCTAAACAATGCTGCTGCTAGTGTGGCTGTCGGAGTTAATACAGTAAATTCAGCATCCACCTTCGATCTTTTCGGTTCTGGTGAAACAATAATGTTTGCCGATACTGGTCTTGATGTCGATCATCCTGACATCGTTGGTCGCGTAGCAGGTGTCGATACACAATTTGGTCTTGATTCGAGTCCTTCCGATCGTAATGGCGGTCACGGCACTCACATCGCCATAACGATGGTAGGAGATGGCAGTGGTGATACCAGTACTACCGGTATTGCCCCTGAAGCAAATATCCTTGGTTATGCTTTCGAACACGATGCGACTGGTGTATTCGGTCGCCGTGGTTCGATTTATGACATGTTTGCCGCAGCAGAACAAGTTGGTTCTCGCGTAGGGGTTAACGCCTGGGGAGTCGATGCCAATCACGGTTCCTATACCTCTGATAGTCGTTCAGTTGATTTTTATGTAAATGATAATCCCTCTTTCCTACCATTATTTGCTATTGGTGATGACAGTGGGCAGAATGCCAATCACATTCAACCTCCTTCAACTTCAAAGAACTCTTTGTCCATTGGTGCTTCAACGACGATTTCATCTGGAGAAACTGCTAATATTTCATCGCAAGGTCCAACAATAGATGGTCGAATTAAACCCGACCTTATCGCTCCTGGAATTACCATTTGCTCTGGAAGGGCTGAAGAAGCGATGTCTCCTCTTGGTTCACCTTGTGGTGTTGGTAGTCACAGTAACGGTAATGACCTTTACATGAGTATGTCAGGTACTTCACAAGCAACTGCTGTTGCTGGTGGAAGTGCGGCATTATTGCGTGAATTTATTCGTGAAGAAGTTGGTATTAGTTCACCATCTGCTGCTTTAATCAAAGCAGCAATGATCAACGGTGCAAAAGATACTGGAGTTGCAGATATTCCTAATGTAGAAGAGGGCTGGGGAATGATAGACCTTGACCGAACTATTTTACCAAAGGATGGTACAACAGATTTGAACACTTTCTATGACGACTATCGCCAATTAAATCCAGGATATTCTGCCCTATATGCCTTTGATATCGATGCAAGTCATGGAATGGACCTAACTCTAGTATGGTCCGATGATGCAGGAAGTGCAAATTCACTGCAAAACGAGTCACGTTTGGTTAATGATTTAGATCTACAATTGATATCACCGGATGGAACGATATATCGTGGTAATAATTTTGTTTCTGGTTTCTCTCAAAGCGGTGGTTCATCAGATGTTTTGAACAATGTTGAACGTATTCGAATTGAGGCTGGTAGTCTTTCTGGAACAGGAACTTGGCAAGTCAAAGTGATGAGTTCTTCTGGTCTAGATCAAAGATTCGCTTTGGTGATGAGCGCAGATTCAACTCCTGCTAATGAACCTGATTTGACTACTATCGCAGATTCGATATTCATCTATCCATCGTCACCATTAGCGGGAGAACTAGTGCCGATTCGTATGAGTTGGTATAACCAGGGAGTAAGTGATACAACTAGCTACGATGTCAAATTGACAGATGTAACTACTGGTGATGTAATCTACCAAGGTACCAGGGCATCTTTACTTGCTTCTAATTTGGATTCATTCACTATCAACTGGGTTTTTACTACCACTGGGGCGCATTCACTAAAATTAGAATTGGATACTGGGGCGGACATTGTTGAATTAAATGATGAAACCGTTGGGATTAACAACAATATTGCGACTCTCAATTTGATTGTTTCAGCAACCGGTTTACGTTTAATACCATTGGCAGATGATGGTAGCGAAGATCCAACCAGTGTCGACCGTCTACTCGATGCTAAAAATGAAACCCAAAAGGGGTATCGTGTGATGCTGAGGCACGAAGGAACTGGTAATCGCAATATATCTTTGACTGTAAGCAATTTGTATCACATAAATCCAACAAATCCCAATGTACTAATTTCACCAGATGACAATTGGGATACCTATGCGAATAGAACTGGTCAATTGGAACTTGGAACAATGGGTAGCAATGAATCCAATCTTTCTCTTTTGATAACTCTAGATGACCTTTCAGCGAATCTTGACACCAATGTTCTAAGTAAATATCCACGCTATGCACGTGCTGGCTCGTTTTATGTCGATGTCACAGCTCGATATTCTGATGATGTTCAAGTTTCACATACGATTCGACTAACTCTTACCGTGGCTGAAGTTCGTGACGTATTAGTTGCAGCATCGGGTAATAGTGGTTTGTCTGCTACTCCTGGCGATTTCACCTCATTTGGAATTGGTGTAATGAATACAGGTAATACTGTTTCACCATATGACCTCGATTGTTACAGTGAGAACAAGTGGCGCATAGAGTTAGAAGATTCTAATTCGAGTAGTTATGAATTTGAGCCGTTAGAGATACTCGATGATAAAACAGTGAACATCCGATTATACGTACCTCCTGCAGTTGAAGGTAGCCCTGTTGCGGGAACTACTGATATCATCTCCTGTTACGTTACTAGCACATTGGATACTTCTCTAAATATAACCGAGACAGTTTCTCTAATTGTTGATCCGCTTGAATCTTTTACCACTGAATTTTTTGACAGTAATGGCATTGAGGTAGGCCCTAGTGAGAACCCAAGGACACTTTCGGTTGATAATGCACAAATAGTGAATCTATCATTAGTTATCGAGAATAATGGTAACAAAGAAATTGATTTGAGTGTTAGTGTTCAATCAGAGAGAACCGATTGGCCGATTTCCTTATCGACGGGGATGACTACTGGTAGTGAAATGATTCAGTTTTCACTTGCAGGTGGTTCGACTATTGTCGTAAGCATTGAGATTCTCATCTATGAGGCAGCTACTGGAGGGGATTCTAATCAGTTGACATTTAAAACGAAAACCGATCAAATAAATCAAAAGATCAATCAAACTACTTTGGTTGTGAGTGATGAGATTGGTCTTTCATTCCCGGATTTGAATAATAATTTACTCGAAGTTTACGTAGATGGCCAATGGAACATGGTGACAATCGTAGTGGAAAATACTGGTAATTCTCAGTTGAATCTAAATTGGAATCATGCTTTGCCTGACGATGGATGGCAGGCTGGATTTTTCAACCCTCCTACTTCCATATATGCTGGAAAAACCGTTGAATTCACATTTGGAGTCATCGCTCCTTTACAGGAGCCTGTTACAATCGCAGCTCAGAATATTTTACTTTCAGTAACGGGTTCAATAGATAACAGAAGTGTTGAAGAAAGTATGGTCTTACAGGTTGATGTTTTAGCCAGCCAACATGTTTCATTGGTGACTGAAAATAATGAAAGTTCCCTAGCCATAATGCGTGACTCTACAGTTGAACGCAATATAATAGTCACCAATCAAGGCAATCAACCATTAGAATCATCTTTGAGCGTTGAGATTCACGACAGTGAGGGAAATGTAGTCCCTGGATGGAAGGCTAGCCTCTCACCAGCATCGATTAATGGTTTAGCTGTCGGTTCTAGTATGACCGTGGTAATTGTTATGACCCCAGGTCAAGATGTAAAAGATGGTTTAGTAGATGTAGTCATTGTTTCTACAACCACAGATGGTAATATTTCCTATACTTTTGAAGCGTCAGCAGACATAACTAGAAGTCAAGGTGGGTTGTTCGGTTCTTTACCACTTTGGGCTTCATCTTCAATTCTAGTTGCTATAATTTTAGTGCTAGCAATGGTTGCAATAAGAATAAAGCGTACAGCCAAGATTTCTTTCGATGGTGATGAACTAGCATCTCCTGATATCTTTTCAGATCCAGCTCACATGTCATCACGTAGAGATGAGGTCTTGAACCTTGGAGTTAAAGTCGATGAATTAACCAGCGGGACTGTGAATGATGCCGAGATAGCAGCAGCATTAGCACAATCAATAGCTCCTCTACCTGCGCCTCCTGTAGCAGTTCCACAAGGACGACCTCCTTCTGCAGCATTTGCTGCACCACCAGCGGGAAGTCCGCCACAGAGGCCATCAATCCCACAATTACCACCTACTGGGTTACCACCTGGATGGACGATGGAACAGTGGCAGCACTATGGTCATCAATGGCTTGCACAGCAAGGCCAACAGTGAAAACCAGCGGTCTCTCCCCTAAGGTTATGAGCAGCATTGTTCTATTTGGTCCACCGGGTGCTGGGAAGGGTACACAAGCCCAAAGAATCACAGAAAGTACAGGATTGCCTCAGATTAGTACAGGTGATATGTTGCGTGCTGCTGTGGCTGCAAAAACAGCAACAGGATTAGAGGCGAAGTCATTCATGGATTCAGGTAAATTAGTCCCTGATGAGATAATAATTGCCTTGATCGAACAGAGAATAAAAAATCCAGATGCCGCAAAAGGTGTGATGTATGATGGTTTTCCGCGTACTATTCCACAGGCAGAAGCCTTATCAAAAATAGATGAGATAAGTCATGTAATCGCCATAGAAGTACCAGATGAAAGAATAGTAGAGAGAATTTGTGGGCGCTACACCTGTGCTGGTTGCTCAGCGGTATACCATGATTTATTCAATCCAACTTCGGAAGAAGGGGTTTGCGACACCTGTCAATCCACTAAATTCAACCGACGTGCGGACGATAATGCAGATACCGTCCTCTCTCGCCTCAAGGCCTATCATGAACAAACCTCACCTTTGGCCAATTGGTATGGAGAAAGAGGTGTGTTCTTTGGAGTCGACGGTGACCGCGATATTCCACAAATAACTTCAGATATTCTCAAAATTCTTGTCAAGTGATAATTATGTCAAGAAAGAGGATTAACAAGAAGTCGAGATACCGACTCGCACTTGAAAGCCAAAATCATCTAGCTATGGTTGTTTCTGATACCAGCAATAGTTTACAATTACGCCAATCAGCAGCTAAACACATGGTCAAAATAAGCACTCGTCATGAATTAGGTTTACCCGAGAATCATCGTCAATGGATATGTAAAGGATGCCATCAGGCTTTGATTCAACCATCTGCGGCAAGGGTGAGAATACGTGGGGGTATGCGCTGTGTCACTTGTCTATCTTGCGGCGAAGTACGCCGTTATGGCGGTGGGTTGAAACATCATCGAGGTGATGCGGTTGAGTGATATTCCTGCAAATATACGTAAACAAGCCCTTTCAAGGGAGATGCAACCGACCGTCAGAATTGGCAAATCAGGTATTACTGATGCATTGTATGATGAGATTAAAGGGCAATTGAAAACGCGGTCATTGGTGAAAATAAAAGCAAACCGCGGTTTATTTGATCGTGATGCGATAAAAGAAGTCTGGAATCATCTCGCTGAAGAAACCTCTTCGATTTTGGTTGTTTCAAGAGGTAATGTTGCAGTTCTCTGGCGATCTTAGTTTCCCCGATTGAAATTGTTAAGAGATAATCCGCGAAACGGTCTTAACGTTTCGCTGATGGCCTAACCTTATGCGCTTAAGTGCACCTCGAAGTCATTTACGCTTGCAACGTCTTGCAACTTCTGCACTATTTCTTTGCGGAGTGATGATGTTTATCCGCTCTACTTCAGCATCAGGGATTCTATAGCTCTCTCAATAACAGTACGTGAAGGACTTGAAGGACAGGCCGTTTTGGTTGGTATGTTAATTTTAGTTGGAGTTTACGCTCTTATTGTTTCAGAAGTTGTTCACCGAACTTTAGCTGCTGCACTTGGAGGTTTAGTCGCAGTTGGTGCTTTGCAATATTACTCTGGAACTACTCTTTCATTGGCCATGGTTACCACCATGATCGATTGGGAGACAATTGGTCTACTCCTTGGAATGATGGTAATGGTAGGCGTGTTGTCACACACTGGTGTGTTTGAATGGTTCGCAGTTGAAGCCTACAAGAGAAGTAAGGGTAATGTGTGGTCGTTAGTGGTCATTCTTTGTTTGATTACTGCTGTCCTCTCGGCTTTCCTCGACAATGTAACAACTATGCTTCTACTAACTCCTGTTACGATTCAATTAGCCAAAGTATTGGATCTAAAGCCTATACCCCTTCTGATTTCAGAAGTTATATTCTCAAATGTTGGTGGTGCTGCAACCATGATTGGCGACCCCCCGAATATCATCATTGGGAATCAAATGTCGAAATCAGCCATTGCGGATGCAGGATATTCAGATCTTGCGTCACAAGGAATTTCATTTAACGACTTCATTTTCGAAATGGGTCCAGGTATTTTGATGACAATGATACCTGTATTCATGATGATTAAATGGCTATATGCAGATGAGTTCAGCGGCACTAGAATTCGTGATGTAAAGGAACTGGAATCACGTTATGGTATCAAGGATGCAAAAATGTTGAAGTATGCCGGTATTGTATTGATATTGGTAGTAATTGGCTTTTTCACACACCCTCTCACACACATTCCAGTTTCATGGATTTCTTTGATTGGTGCGGTTGTAATGCTAACTTTCACCAATCGTCATGAACTGGAACAACCTCTTGAAGAAGTGGAATGGACCACTCTCATCTTCTTCGCTGGACTATTCGTTTTGATACATTCACTACAATACATGGGGGTTATCGATTGGATTGGAGACCGTGTTATTCAGGGTATCGAGTTCTTCCCCGATGATGAGAAGACCAGATTAGTAGCTTCGATGATAATCATTCTTTGGGTTAGTGCTATCGTTAGCGCATTTTTGGACAATATCCCCTACACTGCGACAATGGTGCCAGTTGTTCTGATAATTTCACAAGACCTTTCCATTGAGTTAGGCCCACTGATATGGGCTCTGGCTTTCGGCGCATGTTTGGGTGGTAATGGAACTTTGATTGGCGCTAGTGCCAATGTAGTTACTGCAGGAATGTCGGAAGAGGCTGGTTATCCAATTTCTTTCAATGAGTTCTTCAGAGCAGGTTTCCCAGTAATGCTTCTAACTACTGCGATTGTCACTTTCTACATGGTATTGGTCTATGCAGTCGATCCAGTATTCAAGTGGGTATTGATGGGACTAACTCTATTCGGTGCCATATGGCAGTATTCGAGAGGACGTTCCCAAGGTAAAGACTGGGCTGAGTCATTGGTTGATACCTCTTCTTTTACCGAAGAAATTGTCTCAGAAGAGGAATGAATACATAGCATTCCTGCGGTTGCTTGAAACATGTTGACATTCTGCTTGTCAATGGTGAGAGAGCATGTTTGAATGTACTGTCTGTGGGCTTCACTTCATCAGTGGGGCGTCTTGCC
>ERZ1046148.1329-NODE-1329-length-12599-cov-5.196269_pt1 | contig 12599 bp, 15 predicted proteins | sample MGYA00383090_ERZ1046148 | MGnify/ENA primary metagenome ERZ1046148 (study PRJEB29581, sample SAMEA5548360) | metagenome | biome: marine; feature: coastal; material: water | depth 25 m | study: Short-term variability in the microbial, nano- and picoplankton...
GAGATAGAGTAAATATAATTACATCTAAAAATCAATCACCATCATTACACTGGATACCAATAACAAAAACAGGAAAAGCAAGATCAGCAATTAGAAGATATTGGCACGATAAAGGTGAGCAAAAAGAAGAAAGAATTAAAAAATACAATACAACATTATGGATTTCTTTGCCGGATCAACCCGGTCAACTAGGAGATATTAGCTCTTTAATAGGTAGTCATAAACTTAATATTTCTAATGTTGAAATGGCTGGTAAAAATGCAAAATATATTAACTTTAAATTCAAATTGATCATAAACAACTTGAAAAACTTCACAAATTTTATTGCAGTGCTAAAACAAAAGAGTATAAAATTTAAGATAATTAGACACGAAGATAAAAGAAATGCTTTCACTCAAAAAATCCTTAAATATTTTAAAAAAAACTGATGCTCTTTTAGAAGGACATTTTGTTTTATCTTCAGGTTTACATTCCTCAAAATATATACAATGTGCAAAACTTTTAAGCTTCCCAAATTTAGCTGATAAAATTTGTAAATCTTTAGCTAATAAGATTAAAAGAAAATATAAAAAAATAGATTTAATTTTAGCTCCAGCAATGGGTGGTGTTGTTATAGGTTATGAAATTGGAAGACTTTTAAAAAAAGAAACCATATTTTGTGAACGTGTTAATGGAAAATTTACATTAAGAAGAGGGTTTAAAATTAAAAAAGGTGCAAATGTTTTAATTATTGAAGATGTTATAACTACAGGAAAATCTAGTTTAGAATGTGTTAAATTAATCAAAAATGCTAATGCTAAACTATTGGGATTTGCATCCATAATAGATAGATCAACAAAAAAATCACTAAAAATTAAAACAGGAATTACATCTCATCTAAAAATAGATGTTCCAACATTTAGTGAAAAGCAATTACCACAAAGCTTAAAATCAATTCCCATTACAAGACCAGGAAGTAGATTTATTAAGTGAAAAGATTAGGTGTAAATATTGATCATGTAGCAACAATAAGAAATGCTAGAGGTGAACATCATCCAGATCCATATTATGCAGCATTACAAGTTATGAAAATGGGTGCTGACTCTGTAACTATTCATTTAAGAGAAGATAGAAGACATATTAATGATTTAGATGCTAAAAAAATTTGTCAATCAAAAAAAATTTTAGTTAATCTTGAAATTTCAATGAATGATAAGATTGTTAGAAATGCTCTTAAAATAAAACCTGACTATATTTGTATTGTTCCAGAAAATAGAAAAGAAGTAACAACTGAGGGTGGTTTAAACTTAACCAAAAATAAAAAAAAATTAAAAGATATAATTAAAAAATTTAAAAAAAATAAAATTAGAACCAGTTTATTTATAAACCCTTCAATTAGAGATGTTAAGAAGTCAAAAGAATTTAATGTTGATTGTGTTGAAATTCACACTGGTAAAATATCTAATCTAGTTAAATTAAATAAAACATATCACAATGAATTAGATAGAATAAAAAAATCATCAATCATTGCAAAAAATCTTGGTATAGAAGTTCATGCAGGTCATGGATTAGATTATAAAACCACAAAAATCTTGAATAAGATTAGAGAAATCGAAGAGTTTAATATTGGTCACTATATAATTGGTGAGTCAGTATTTTTTGGGCTTTCAAAAGTTATAAAAAATTTTAAAAGAATTATTAATAAGTAGCTTATGAAAATACTTGGCATTGGTGTAGATATTATTGACAACAAAAGAATTAAAAAATTGATTAAGAATAATAAATTTAAGAATAGAATTTACAGTGCTAATGAATTAAAATTGTCATCATTATCAATATATAAAACTAGTTTTTTTTCAAAAAGATTTGCCGCAAAAGAAGCATTCGCCAAAGCTTTGGGAACAGGATTTAGAAATAGTCTAAATTTCAAAGATATAGAGGTAATTAATGATAAATTAGGAAAACCTTATTATGCCAAAAATAGAAAAATTACAAAATTAATTCAAAAGAATTTTAATGTTAAAAATTTTAATTGCTTCTTATCTATTTCTGATGAAAAGGACTATTCAACTGCATTTACAATAATTCAAACAAAATGAAATTAGATAAAAATTTTTTTTCTGAAAATATCAAAACTTTATTTTATGCTTTAATTATTGCTATCATAATAAGATCTTTTTTAATCCAACCTTTTTATATTCCATCTTCATCAATGGAACCCACTTTAGTTGTTGGGGATAGGCTTTTTGTGACTAAGTACTCATATGGATATAGCAAACATTCATTGCCATTTAGTCCAGCAATATTAAATAAAAGAATTTTGTTTAAGAATCCAAAAAGAGGTGATGTGATTGTTTTTAAAACACCTGCGGACAATAGAACAGATTATATCAAAAGATTAATAGGTCTACCTGGTGATCGAATACAATTTATTGACGCAAATTTGTATCTTAACAGTAATGAAATATTCAAATCTAAAATAAAAAGTAAAACTAAAATATATTGTGGAAATACACCAATTGATGTTTATAGATTTGAGGAAAAATTGCCTAATGGAAAAAAATTTCATACAGTTTATTTAAAGGACTACACTTATCAAAACTCTGATGAGTTTATAGTTCCCAAAGATCATTATTTTTTTTTAGGAGATAATAGAGATTGTTCAAAAGATAGTAGATTTTTATCAAGTGTTGGTTACGTTCATAAAGATAATTTAGTCGGCAAAGCTCAGTTCATTTTTTTTTCATCGGATAAAAAAATAGGCAGTATTTTTGCTTTTTGGAAATGGCATAAATCTATAAGATTTAACAGATCATTTAGTAAGATTAATTAATGAAAATCAAATATCAAGATTTACAAAAAAAAATAAATGTTAAATTTAAAAATTTAAATTTATTGACACAATCACTTACCCATAAAAGTTTTAATGCAAACAAAAACAATGAGAAATTAGAATTTCTTGGTGATAGAGTGCTTGGATTAGTTGTCGCTAAAAAACTTTTAGAAACTTATCCCGATGAAAAAGAGGGAATACTTGATAAAAAATTTGCATCACTTGTTAATAAGAAAACCTGTCTTGAGATAGCCAAAAATATAGATTTAGAAAAATTTATTTTAACTTTTAATCCAAATAATAAAAAAATTAAAATTGAAGATAAAATCATATCTGACAGTTGTGAGGCTTTAATTGGAGCCATATATCTAGAGAAAGGTTTTAATATTGTTGAAAAAGTAATTTTATATTTATGGAAAAAAAACCTTATACAAAGTGTTATTACACAAATTGATGCAAAAACAAAATTGCAAGAACTATCTTTAAAAAATTTTAAAAAGCTACCAACTTATAAATTAATTTCAAACAGTGGTCCTAGACACAAACCATTGTTTAAAGTTGGAGTAAAACTTCCTAATTCAAAATATTTTATTGCTTCTGGTAAGTCCAAAAAAGATGCTGAACAAAATGCTGCAGTTGAATGTTTAAAAAGTATAAAATGATTATATATGAATTGGATAGATGAAGGTTTTTTAATTAGTAAAAATAGATATAACGAAAATTCACTAATTACGGAATTTTTTACTAAAGATAGAGGGAAAATTTCTGGTATTATTTTTGGTGGAACATCAAAAAAAATAAAGAATTATCTGCAGATCGGTAACAGATTGCATATAAATTATAATTCAAAAAGCAATAACAGAATTGGTTATTTCAAAGTAGAAATATTAGATGCCTATAGTCCTTTATACTTTGATCATAAACAAAAATTGTCTTGCATCAGTTCAGCCACAAATTTAATTAAAATTTTAACAGCTGACTCCCAAGCAAATATAAATGTTTATAAAATTATTGAAAATCTTTTTTTAATTTTAAAGAATAACGATTGGTTGAAAAAATATATCTTTTGGGAATTGGATCTTTTAAAACTTCTTGGATATGACCTTGAATTAGAAAATCTTGTAGAAAAAGATTTAATCAAAAATGAAATTGTTTATTACGCAAAATCCTCTACAGAAAAAAAATATGTACCTAATTTTTTAATTGAAAAAGATCTAGAGGTCATCGATAAAAAAACTTTATTAAATGGATTAAAGTTAGTCGGAGATTTTCTTGATAAAACAATTTTAAAACCAAATAACTTAAACTATCCAAATAATAGGTTACTATTTATTAACTCTTTAAAATGATTATTATAAAATTTTATCTATTCTATCCGCATAATAGCTAACTATTGCATTCGAACCAGCTCTTTTAAAAGCAACTAAACTTTCATAAATAGCATCTTCATTTATTAATTTTTTCTTAATTGCATTTGAAATTAAGCTGTATTCACCAGAAACCTGGTATGCAAAAACAGGAATTTTAAATTTTTCTTTTATCGATTTAATTATATCTAAATACGGCATACCAGGTTTAACCATAACCATGTCTGCACCTTCTTTGATATCTAGAGCCACTTCCCTTAAGGCCTCATCACTATTTCTAAAATCCATTTGATATGTTTTTTTATCGCCTTTTAAAGATCCTTTAGATCCTACAGCGTCTCTAAAGGGACCATAAAAACTTGAAGCATATTTTGCTGCATAAGAAAGAATTTGAACATTTTGAAAATTTGATTGATCTAAAGCTTTCCTTATTTTTCCAATTCTTCCATCCATCATGTCAGAAGGTGCCAACACATCGCAACCCATTTCTGCTTGTAATAATGATTGATTAATTAAAACTTCTATTGTTTCATCGTTTATAATTTCATTTGATCTAACTAGTCCATCATGACCATGTGATGTATAAGGGTCTAAAGCAACATCACACATTATTCCAATTTGATTTTTATATCTTTTTTTAATATCAATGATTGCTTTACAAACTAAGTTCTTTTCATTTAAAGACTCTGAACCTATCTCATTTTTTAAATTATTTTTAGTTTTTGGAAAAAGAGCAATCATTGGAATGCCTAGTTTAATTGCTCTATCTATTATTTGAGGCAATCTATTAATAGTATAACGATAAACACCAGGCATAGATGATATTGATTCTTTTTTATTAGATCCTTCTATTAAAAATATAGGCAATATAAAATCACTCGGGCTAAGTGTATTTTCTTGAATTAACTTTCTAGACCATAAAGACTTTCTATTGCGTCTAAGTCTCAACTGTGGATATTTACCTGTAATCATGTTTTAATTATCTTTTAAAATGCGACAAATGTAATATACAAATATAACTTAAAATTGGTATTAAACAATTATTAAGGGTAAAAAATATAAATATAATGACTCTAGATTTCCAAGACTTTCAAAAGCAGGACATTAAATTCGATATCAACGAATTACAAAAAGCATATTCAGAGATTATAAAAATTAAAAACTTTGAAGGACCTGATGGAATTACTAATTTTGGAGCTATATCTCTTACTCAAATTCCTGGTGATCCAGAATCAATTAAGGGACATAAAGCAAGAGGTGTTTTTTGGACCTATCCTAATTCATCTGGTAAAGAACAAATAAGAGACGAGAAAATAAATGAGGCTGATTATTCGGAATTTATTGATGAATATAAAAATACATATTTTAAAGAAGTTTTTGATTTACTGTCATCAAAATACAAGCTGGGAAGAATTAGAATTTTATTAAAACAACCAAGATCAACATTAAGTTGGCACAGAGATCCCGAACCAAGATTACATATTCCAATAATTACAAATCCTGGATGTCATATGGTTATCGATAATGTAGCCAAACATTTACCTGCTGATGGTTCAGTTTGGATAACTAATAATACAAAATATCATAATGCGTTTAATGGTGGTGAAGAGAACAGAATCCACCTGGTTGCTTGCGTATTGGATCATAAATTTAATTAATTTGAAAAAAATTTTTATTTCGTCAGATCATGCTGGGTACAAATTAAAAGAAATTATAAAATTATACTTATCAGAAAAAAAACTATCTTTTTTTGATATGGGTCCAGATAGTGACAGTAGGGTTGATTACCCTGATTTTGCTCATAAAGTAGCGAAGAAAGTAAAGACCAACAAAAACAACGTTGGTATTTTAGTTTGTGGCTCTGGTATGGGAATGAATATTGCGGCAAATAGACATAAGAATATTCGTGCTGCTCAGTGTTTTAATTTAAAATCAACAAAATTATCAAGATTGCATAATGATGCAAATATCATTACATTAGGATCAAGATTGTTAACTAAAAAAACTGCTCTAAATTGTGTGAGTGCTTTTTTGAACACTAAATTTGAAGGTGGGAGACACTTAAAAAGAATAAAAAAAATATAATTATGTCTAGTGAAAAAAATTATTTAAACGATAGTTACAAAAGTTTTTTTGAAGATAGTTTGTCTACCAAAGATCCTGAGCTCTATAAAGCTATCAAGGATGAGCTTGTTAGACAACAACAACATATTGAGTTGATTGCTTCTGAAAATATAGTTTCTCAAGCTGTTCTAGAGGCCCAAGGTTCAGTTTTAACAAATAAATATGCAGAGGGTTATCCAGGTAAGAGATATTATAATGGATGTGAACATGTTGATGTTGCAGAAAATTTAGCTATTGAAAGATTAAAAAAATTATTTAATTGCAAATTTGCTAATGCTCAACCACATTCAGGGGCACAAGCTAACGGAGCAGTTTTTTTAGCTTTATTAAATCCAGGTGATACATTTATGGGAATGAGTTTAAATTCAGGTGGTCATATCACTCATGGTTTAAAAATTTCAATGTCTGGTAAATGGTTTAACGCAATAGGTTATGATGTTGATAAAGAATCTGAACTTATCGATTATGATAATGTTGAAAAACTTGCTTTAGAACATAAACCTAAATTAATCATTGCTGGTGGAAGTGCTTATTCTAGAGTTATCGATTTTAAAAGATTTAGAGAAATTGCAGATAAAGTAGGAGCTTACTTAATGGTTGATATGGCTCATTTCTCTGGTTTAGTTGCTGGTCAAGGATATCCAAACCCATGTGATCACGCTCATGTTGTTACATCAACTACACATAAAGTTTTTAGAAGTGCAAGAGGTGGAATAATTCTTACTAACAACGAGGATCTTTCTAAAAAATTTAACACTGCTGTTTTTCCAGGTTACCAAGGTGGACCTTTAATGCATATAATAGCAGCTAAAGCAGCAGGATTTTTAGAGGCATTACAACCAGAGTTTAAAGATTATATTAAATCTGTTTTAGCTAATGCAAAAATATTAGCAGAAACTTTAAAGAATAATGGATTTAAAATTTATTCAGATGGAACCGATACACACCTAATGTTGGTAGATTTAAGACCCTATAATGTTAAAGGGAACTTAGCAGCAGAAAGCTTATCAAGAGCAAATATAACATGTAATAAAAATGGAATTCCTTTTGATGCAGAAAAACCAATGATTACTTCAGGTATAAGATTAGGCACTCAAGCAGCCACTACTCGAGGTTTTGGTTTAAATGAATTTAAAACAGTAGGTGAATTAATTACTAAAACATTAAAAGGGTTATCTGAAAATCCAACTGATAATAGCAAAGTTGAAAATGAAGTTAAAAATGAGGTTATTTCTTTAACTTCATCTTTTCCTATATATAAGAACCTTTAATAAATGATTTGTTCAATTTGTAAAAAGGGTGAAACATCCGTAGTTGACTCTAGACCAACAGAAGATGGTACAGCAATCAGAAGAAGAAGGCTTTGTGTTTGTGGAGCTCGCTTTACTACTTTTGAAAGAGTCCAGTTTAGAGAAATAATGGTCGTAAAAAAGAACGGAAGAAAATCTTCATTTGATAGAGATAAACTTTCTAAATCAATTTATATTGCATTAAAAAAACGTCCTATAGATACTGAAACCGCAGAAAAATTTATAAGCAAAATCTCAAGAGCATTAGAAGAATTAGGACAAAGTGAAATTTCAACAAACACCATAGGAACAATGGTTATGGAAGGTTTAAAAGAGTTAGATCCAGTGGCTTATGTTCGTTTTGCCTCTGTTTATAGAAATTTTAGGGAAGAAAAAGATTTTGTACAATTCGTGGACAAGCTTGATGTCTACAAAAAAAGATAAATTTTCTATCAAAGACAAACTGTATATGGGGCTTGCTCTTGATTTAGCAAAATCTCGAGAAGGTCATACCGGTTCTAATCCCTCAGTAGGTTGTGTTATTGTTAAAGATGATAAAATTATATCAATTGGGCAAACCTCTTTAAATGGAAGACCTCATGCTGAGTATAATGCAATTAAAAATTGTCATGAAGAGATTCAGGGTTCAAAAATGTACGTAACATTAGAGCCATGTTGCCATCACGGAAAAACTTCACCATGCACATCATCAATCATTAATTCAAAATTAAGTGAAGTTATTTATTCAATAAAAGACATCGATAAAAGAGTAAGTGGAAAATCTAAAAAAATTTTAAATTCAAAAAAAATAATTGTCAAAACAGGTTTACTAAAACAACAAGTTACTCAATTTTATGAATCATATTTTTATAATAGAAAATACAGATTACCTTTTGTAACTGGAAAAATTGCAATATCAAAAAATAATTTGATTTATAGTAAAGGAAATAAAAGAATAACAAACAAATCATCAGATAATTTAACTCATTTATTAAGATACAAAAATGACTCAATTATGGTTTCTTATAAAACACTAAATAAAGATAATTCAAAATTGAATGCTAGAATAAAAAAATTTAAAAATTTTACACCTAAGAGGGTAATCTTAGATAATGAATTAAATCTAAATACTAAAAGCTATTTATTTAAAACTGTAAAAAAGAATAATACCATTGTCTTTTATAACAATGCAGATAAATCAAAGATAAAAGAATTTAAAAAAAATAATGTTATATTAATAAAATCAAATTTGTCTAAAAACAAAAAATTTGATTTAAAGATAATCTTTAAAAAACTCTATAATTTAAAGATAAGAAATATTTTGATTGAAGGTGGCAATGAACTAACAAATTCTTTTATAAAAAAAAAAATTTTTAATAAATTTTATCTATTCCAAAGTAAGAAAATTTTATCTAAACTAGTTGAATATAAGGAATTTACTGGTTTAAAAACTCTTAAACAAAAATATAAGAATAAATTTAATATAAAATCAAATTTTGGTAATGATAAAGTAACATTATATAGAAATTAAAATGTTTAACGGAATAATTTATAATCAAGGATTAATATCAAAAATTTTAAAAAGACCTAAAGGTATTAATATATTTGTAAAAAGTAATTTTAAATTTAGTAAAAAAGATATCGGTTTATCCGTAGCTTGTGATGGTGTTTGCCTTACGTTAATTTCATTTAAATCTAAATTAATGGAATTTTATCTTTCTAAAGAAACTCTTGTTAGATCTAAGTTTAGATATTTAAAAACAAACGATATTATTAATCTTGAACTACCATTAAAATATGGAACAAAAATTTCAGGACATATATGTCAAGGTCATGTTGATTCAGTTGCAAAAGTGTCAAAGATTATGAAGATTGATAAGTCTTATTTATTTGAATTTAATGTACCAAAAAAAGAACAAAAAAACTTAATTGAAAAAGCTTCAATATGTGTAAATGGCATATCTCTTACAATTTCCAAAGTTTTAAATAAAGGTTTCCAAATCTGGGTAATTCCTCACACTTACAATGAAACAAATCTATCAACGATTAAAAAGAGTGATCTTGTTAATATAGAGATAGATATCTTATCTAAATACGTTAGGAATTATTTAAATGCCAAAAAGTAATTTTGCATCAATCGAAAGCATCATCAATATCGCCAAGAAGGGTGGAATGTTTATATTGGTTGATGATGAAAAAAGAGAAAATGAAGGTGATCTAATTATCTCAACATCTAATTCAAATGCACAAAATATTAATTTTATGGCTAAATATGGTCGTGGTTTAATTTGTTTAGCATTAGACTCTATTCAAGCAAAAAGATTAAATTTATCTTTGATGTCAGCAAACAATCAATCTCGAAATAAAACTGCTTTTACAGTTTCTATTGAAGCCAAAAAAGGAATTACTACAGGAATTTCTGCAAAGGATAGAGCAAAAACTATTAAAATTGCATCCAAAAAAAATGTTAAAAAAACTGACATTGTCTCACCCGGACATGTATTTCCAATAATTGCTAAAGATGGAGGTGTGTTGGTTAGAGCAGGACATACTGAAGCCTCAGTAGACATATCAAAGTTAGCTAAAAAAAATAATTCAGCTGTAATTTGTGAAATTATGAATGAAGATGGAACAATGGCTAAAGGTCAAGATTTATTTAATTTTGCAAAAAAACATAAATTTAAAATTGGTAAAATTGAAGACTTAATTGCTTATAGATTAAAAAAAGAGAAGTTAATTAAATTAAAAAAACAAAGCAACATTGAAGTTAAAAACCAAAAATATAAAATTAGAATCTATGAAAATCTTCTAGATGGATCTGAACATTTTGCTTTAATCAAGGGGACTATAAAAAAAGGGATCACACCTAGAGTTAGGGTAATCTCTTCAAATGTGGTTCAAAATTATTTAATAAATCAGCAATTACCCAATTCTTTTAATAAAACTCTTAATTATTTTAAAAAATTCAATAATTGTGTTTTAGTGTTTATAAAAGATACAAATCTTAAATCGGTCACCCAAACTCTTAAAGATTATAAAAATAAAGACTTTTATAAAAAAGGAAAGGATAAACTAATTAGAAATTATGGTATTGGTGCTCAGATAATTAAAGATTTAAAAATAAAAAACATGACCTTAATTACAAAATCTCCTAAAAAAGTTATAGGTTTAGATGGTTATGGTATAAGAATTACTAAACAAGAAATTATCTGATGAAAAAAAAATACCTCATTGTTGTAGCAGATTATTATAAAGATATTGCAAAAGGTCTTATTGAGAGTGCATTAAAATGGATTCCAAAATCAAACATAGTTAAAATTATTAGAGTTCCAGGAGTTTTTGAAATACCCGTAACTATATCAAAGAATATTAGAAAATATGATGCCTTTTTAGCCCTTGGATGTGTTATCAAAGGACAAACACCACATTTTGATTTTATATCACAAGCATCAACTACTGCGATAATGGATTTATCAGTTTTGAGCAAGAAACCTATTGGTAATGGAATCATAACTTGTCTGAATATGAAACAAGCTAAATTACGAAGAAAAAAGGGTGCAGAAGCTGCACACGCGGTAAACTCAGTTTTATCCCAAAAATGAAAACTCATTTTAATCCAAAAAATAATCCAAGAGTTATTATTATTCAAAAATTATATGGTAAATTTTATAATGAGGATGATGATATTACTTTTCCAAAGCATAGATTTAAAAAGTTTATAAAAGATATTGTTTCTGGAACTATAGAGCGTAATGACCTGATACTAGAAGAATTAAACAACAAGCTTGGTGATGAGTTTATTATAGATAACTTAGATAAAGTATTTCAAACAATATTAAAAGCAGCCACATACGAATTCCTATATAAGCCAAATATATCAATTAATATTATAATTAAAGAATATCTAAATTCATCAAATTTTTTCTTAGAAGATTCACAGACTAAATATTTGAATGCTTTATTAGACAATATTGGAAAAAAATTAAGAACATTAAATGCATGAATTTGATTTAATTAAAAAATATTTTTCAAAATTATCGAAGTTTAATAAATATTCATTAGATTTGAATGATGATGTTTTTTTTGATAAAAAGAATTCTTTAGTAATTTCAATAGACACTTATATTCAAGGAACTCATTTTTTAGATTTTAAAAATCCAGAGCTAGTAATCAAAAAAATTATAAGATCTTCTATATCAGACTTAATTTGCAAAGGAGTGTCACCAAAATATTATTTTGTATCAGGGAGTGGAAATAAAAAAACATTTACAAAAAAAAATTTATCCAAAATATCTAATTCATTAAAACAAGAGCAGACTAAATATGGAATTAATTTATGTGGTGGAGATACAACTTTTTCAAATAAATTAAGTTTTTCAATTACATCCGTAGGATTTTCAAAAGATATTGTATATAGGAATAAAGCTAAGCTTAATGATGATATATACGTAACTGGAAATCTTGGAGATAGTTTTGTTGGGTTAAATATTTTGCAAAACAAAATTAAGACAAATAAAAAACTTAAAACTTACTTTGTAAAAAAATATTTTGAACCTGAAATTCAAATTAATTTAACAAAAGAATTAATAAAATTTGCCAATTCATCTATTGATATATCAGATGGTTTAATTGATGATCTTCAAAAAATGATTAATAGACAAAAACTATCTTATAATATTTGGGAGGAAAAAATTCCAATATCTAAAAACTTGCAAATTTATTTGAACAAGAATGATCTTAAAAAATCAAACTTTATATCCAATGGAGATGACTATCAGATTTTATTTACTGCTAGTCCTGATAAATCTAGAATCATTAAAAACACCTCTAAGAAATTAGGTATTAAAATTTCTAAAATTGGTAAAATTAGCTCAAATAAAAATAAATCCTTACTTATTAATCAAAAAGGTGAGTATTTACTTGTTAAAAACTCAGGTTATAAACATCAATTCTAGAAGTTAATTATTGTCTTTTTTAGCTTTTTTTGTATTGTCCGGGCTTAAAATT
>ERZ1046148.1332-NODE-1332-length-12590-cov-5.146550_pt1 | contig 12590 bp, 8 predicted proteins | sample MGYA00383090_ERZ1046148 | MGnify/ENA primary metagenome ERZ1046148 (study PRJEB29581, sample SAMEA5548360) | metagenome | biome: marine; feature: coastal; material: water | depth 25 m | study: Short-term variability in the microbial, nano- and picoplankton...
GCCATAACTTTCGTCACTCATAATAGAAAACACATCTACATTACTAATCTTAGGGTTTACAATGGTCGATTTTGCTTGATAATTTTCTAGAACTTGAACTTTTTCTTTTATTTTTTGAGCCTCTTCAAACTGCATGTTTTCTGCAAACTGTTTCATTTGTATTTTAAACTGAGACAATGAATCTTTAAAATTCCCTTTTAAAATATCTTTTATAGCTTTGATGTTATCATTGTATTCCGCTTCGGTTTCTAAAGCTTCGCAGGCACCTTTACAATTTCCTAAATGGTATTCCAAACAAACTTTATACTTTCCTGCCTCGACTTTTTCTTCAGATAAATTAAAGTTACAATTCCTTAAACTATACAACCCTTTTATTAAATCTAATAAAATATATACAGTCTTTCCGCTTGTATAAGGCCCAAAATAATCACTGCCATCTTTAAAAACGCGGCGTGTTGAAAACACTCTTGGGAAACGTTCCTTTTTTATACAAATCCACGGGTAAGACTTGTCGTCTTTAAGCAATACATTATAACGAGGTTTATGTTTTTTTATTAAGTTATTTTCCAGTAGTAGCGCATCGGTTTCGGTTTCAACAACAATGTGTTTTATGTTTGCTATTTTTTTAACCAACACTCGGGTTTTACCATTTTCGTGGGTCTTGGTAAAATAGGAACTGACCCTTTTTTTTAAGTTTTTTGCTTTCCCGACATAAATAATAGTCCCTTCTTTATCATAATATTGATAAACTCCAGGCTGATTTGGTAAGGTTTTTAATTGTATCTCTAAATTGGGTACATCCATTATTGTAAAGGTACTTGTTTTAATGTTTTTCTTGCTGAAATTACATACGATTTAACATTTTACAATTTTAAAAGATTTTTATTTCTTGAATCGATTAATTATCTAAATTGCGCCACTTTTTAAAAATATTGAATGGTTTTAAAGGAGTATTAATTATGGTTTAAAAATTTGCCTTGGCGTATGTTCGGGGTTGAACGGCATGTTTGAGCTCGCCGACTTAGGAAGAAGCTAGTAGTAAAAGTCGCTCCTTGGGGTAACCCGCCTGCTGGCAGGCAGGCGCCAAATGATAATTTAAAAAATGAGTAAAAAAATTGTAGGACGTATTGATATTGTTGATTTCCCCAAACTAGGTTTATTCGATATTGACATAAAAATGGATACGGGTGCTTATACTTCCACCATACATTGTTCTAAAATTATTGAAAGAGATAATGCATTGCTTTGTATTTTTAATAGTGACGTGCATAAGAACTTTGGTAAAACTGAAATTATTTTTGATACTTTTTGGCGAACTGATGTGAAAAGCAGCAATGGTTATAAGGAAAATAGATATAAGGTGAAATCTGAAGTTATATTTTTTGGTAAAACGTACAAGATTAACTTAACTTTAAGCACTAGAGACGCTATGAAATTTCCTGTCCTTATTGGCAGGCAATTTTTAAGACAAAAATTTATGGTAGACGTAGATTTGGAACACGTTTCATATAACACTAATTATAAACAGCAACATGAATATAGTAATACTATCTAGAAATGCGAATTTGTATTCCACGGAACGCCTAATCGAAGAAGGTGAAAAAAGAGGACATAAAATGGAAGTGATTGACCCTCTTAAGTGTGATATTATTATTGAAAAAGAAAAGCCTACCATTTATTATAAAGATAGATACTTAGACTATGTGGATGCCATAATACCTAGAATTGGAGCTTCGGTTACGTTTTACGGTTGTGCGGTGGTAAGACAATTTGAAGAAATGGGTGTTTTTACCATCGTTACTTCTGATGCTATTCAACGTTCTAGAGATAAGCTACGCAGTTTACAGCGCTTGAGTAAAGCTGGAATTGGTATGCCTAAAACCGTATTTACAAACTACTCTAGGGATGTCGAAGAGGTTATTGAACATGTTGGTGGAACGCCAGTAATTATTAAACTTTTAGAAGGCACACAAGGTTTAGGTGTTGTTTTGGCAGAAACTAAAAATGCTGCAGAATCGGTTTTAGAGGCATTTAATGGGTTGCAAGCGAGAGTAATTGTTCAAGAATTTATAAAAGAAGCTGGTGGTGCCGATTTACGTGCTTTGGTTGTTGATGGACAAGTGGTAGGTGCTATGAAACGCCAGGGTAAAGAAGGTGAATTTCGTTCTAATTTGCACCGTGGTGGTTCTGCACATATTATAAAACTAAGTCATGATGAATTGAAGTTAGCCATGAATGCTTCACAAGCTTTAATGTTGCCTGTTTGTGGTGTGGATATGTTGCAGTCTACAAGAGGCCCTTTGTTATTAGAAGTAAATTCAACGCCTGGTTTAGAAGGTATTGAAACTGCCACAGGACGCAATATTGCAAAAGCGATTATTGCTTATATAGAAAAAAACAAACACTAAGATGACTCAAGTAAATGATGATGGTTTAACTATTCTAGGGCAATCTATAAGACCTGGAGAAAGCAAAGAAGTTAATTTCGATGTGGCGAATTTGCATACCTCATCGCCAGTAAATGTTCCTGTTATTATCGAGCGCTCTAAAAAACCGGGACCAACGGTTTTATTTACAGCAGGCATACATGGTGATGAAGTTAATGGCGTTGAAATTGTGAGACAGCTTATTGCTAAAGGTATTAATAAACCCAAATGCGGTACTATTATTTGTATGCCTGTTATTAATATTTTTGGATTCATAAATTTAAAACGTGAGTTTCCTGATGGACGAGATTTAAACCGCGTGTTTCCTGGCAGTACTTCGGGTTCTTTAGCTGGCAGAGTGGCTTATAAACTGATGCATGATATTATTCCTCATGTTGATTTAATTATAGATTTTCATACAGGTGGTTCTGGCAGGTTTAATGCACCGCAGTTACGTTATTCAAAAGAAAATAAGGAACTAAACGACTTAGCAAAAATATTTGGAGCTCCTTTTGTTTTGTATTCCAAAAATGTATCAAAATCCTTCAGAACGACTTGCTATAAATTAGGAAAACCTTTATTGCTTTTTGAAGGTGGTAAATCATTCCATATAGATGATAATGTTACCAACTCTGGAGTAAACGGGTCGAAACGTATTTTAAAACATTTAGGCATGTTGAAAACCGCTTTTAAGGCGTCTGAGCCTAAAAAAGAGTGTGTTTTTGTTGATGAAAGCAAATGGCAGCGTGCCAAATATTCTGGTATGTTTAAAGCTTCTATAGCCATTGGTTCTTTGGTTAAAAAAGATGCTATTTTAGGAAACATCACCGATCCTTACGGTAAATTTAATTATTTCGTAAAAGCTTCAAACGAAGGTTATATTATCAATGTAAATGAATCGCCAATTGTTTATCAAGGTGACGCTTTGTTTCACATTACTACGGAACTTAAAAAGTAATTTATGACCAAAAAAGAGCTGCGGAAAACATATAAAGCACATCGTAAAGATTTGTCTGAAAATCAAATTGAAGATTTGAGTTTATCCATTTCAAATCAACTTTTAAAGCTACCTATTTGGGCTAATTCTTTTTACCATATTTTTTTAGCGATTGAAGAACAAAAAGAAGTGAATACCGATTATATTTTGAATATTTTATCTGGTAAAGACAAAAATATTCTGATTTCTAAAAGTGATTTTAAAACAGGTAATATGACACATTTTCTTTTAACTGATAGTACCCTAATAAAGAAAAACGACTACAATATCCCTGAACCTATTGCTGGTATTGAGATTTCAAATCATAAAATTGAAGTTGTTTTTGTTCCACTTTTAGCTTTTGATTCACTAGGGAATCGTGTTGGTTATGGAAAAGGGTTTTATGATCGATTTTTAACTAATTGTAAACCTGAAACTGTGAAAATTGGACTTTCTTTTTTTGGTCCTGAAGATGAAATTAGTGATGTTTTTGAAAGTGATATAAGGTTGGATTATTGTGTGACTCCAAATAAAAGTTATGCTTTTTAAATTAAAACTCTAGGTTTTAATTTGGTATTTGATTTCTTAATTATTCGAAAACGCCTTCTTATTAAAAACAATTAGCATAATAAAGCCAGTGCTAATAGCCATATCGGCTATATTAAAAACAGGATCGAAAAAGCTAAATCGTTTTCCCGCAGAAAAAGGAAACCATTCTGGTAAGTCAACTTCAAATAATGGAAAATGAAGCATATCTACAACTTTACCATGGAGTAAGTTATCGTATCCTCCTGCTTCTGGTAGAAAACTAGCCACTTGACTGTAGCTATGATCAAATAGTACTCCATAGAATACTGAATCTATAATATTACCTAGAGCTCCCGCGAATATTAAAGCTATGGCAATAATTAATATTTTAGAACTCTGCTTTTTCCTAGCATCGTATAACCAATAACCTATTCCAAAAATAGCTACAATTCTAAATGAGGTTAATATTACTTTAGCAGTTCTATCTGAAATAAAAGATACAAAATCACTAATTTTTGTGCCCCAAGCCATTCCATCGTTTTCAACAAATATAATTTCAAACCAACTGAAAATATCAACACTTTCTTGTAGTTCAAAATTCATTTTTATATATACTTTACTAATCTGATCGATTAGTAAAATAATTATGATTAAGATTATGGGTTTTTTTAATGACATTCTTGAAAAATAAAAACGTCTCAATAATTTTGAGACGTTTCAAATATAAAATTTAATATAAAACTATTGCATGTTTTTAGCTTCAATACTCAATGTAGCATGAGGTACTAATTCTAATCTTTTTTTATTGATGAGTTTTCCTGTAACACGACAAATACCAAAGGTTTTATTTTCAATACGAATAAGTGAGTTTTTTAAATCGCGGATAAATTTTTCTTGACGGATTGCTAATTGAGAATTCGATTCTTTACTCATCACAGCACTACCTTCATCAAAAGCTTTAAATGTTGGAGATGTGTCCTCGGTACCATTATTATGATCGTTCATATAGGCGCTTTTTATAAGCTCTAAATCGTGTTGAGCTTTTTCTATTTTCTCTATTATTAGCACTTTAAAGTCTGCTAAATCTGCATCCGGATACCTTACGCTAGCTTCTCCCATAATTTTAATGTTTTTGTATAAATAATTTGGTATGTACATCATCGAAATCAATTTCTATGCCATCCTCTAATTTATCTATTATTGCAAGTTCGTTTGTTAATGTTTCTGATTTTATATATGTAATATTGGCATTAATAGCCATTTCTATATGCTCACTTTTTTGAAAAGTAACATCAATTCTATCTGTAACTTCAAAACCTGAATCTTTACGTAAGTTTTGAATTCTATTTATCAGCTCTCTTGCAATGCCTTCTTTTCGTAAATCATCTGTAATGGTTACATCTAATGCTACTGTAATAGCACCTTCATTTGCAACCAACCAACCTTCAATATCTTGCGAGGTTATTTCTACATCCGTGCGTTCTAATGTAATAATTTTTCCATTTACTTCGACGTCTAAAATACCATTTTGTTCAATTTCTTTAATGTCGTCAGATGTAAAGTTATTAACTGCCTGAGCTACAGTCTTCATGTCTTTTCCAAATCTAGGCCCAAGTACTTTAAAATTTGGTTTTATCTGTTTTACCAAAATATCAGAAGCATCTTCTAAAACTTGAATTTCTTTAACATTAACCTCTGATTTTATAAGGTCTTCAACCGCTAATATTTCATTTTTTTGAGATTCACTATCTACAGGAATCATTATTTTCTGTAAAGGTTGTCTTACCTTTATTTTTTCTTTGGCTCTTAATGACAACACTAAAGATGATATGGTTTGAGCACTTTCCATCTTGTTCTCGAGAGACTTATCAACATAAGCTTCTTCAAAAACAGGAAAATTTGCTAAATGCACACTCTCAAAAGTCTCTTTTTTGGTTACCTTGTTTAAATCCAGATACAATCTATCCATAAAGAAAGGTGCTATTGGCGCACCCAACTTAGCAATAGTTAACATGCATGTATAAAGCGTTTGGTATGCTGAAATTTTATCTTCTTGGTAATCACCCTTCCAGAAACGTCTTCTACTTAAACGAACAAACCAGTTACTCACATAATCTTGTGTGAAATCTGAAATAGCGCGCGCGGCCTTTGTTGGTTCGTAATCTGCATAAAAAGCATCTACTTTCTTGATTAAAGAGTGCAATTCAGACAAAATCCAACGGTCTATTTCTGGTCTTTCACTTAAAGGGATATCCGCTTCACTATAGTTGAAATTATCTAGATTAGAATATAACTGAAAAAATGAATACGTATTATATAGTGTTCCAAAAAACTTACGCTTTACTTCTTCAATACCATCTAAATCGAATTTTAAATTATCCCAAGGATTTGCGTTTGATATCATGTACCAACGGGTAGCATCAGCACCATAATTCCCTAAAGTTTCAAAGGGGTCTACAGCATTTCCTAGACGCTTAGACATTTTTTGTCCGTTCTTGTCTAACACTAATCCGTTAGATACCACATTTTTATAGGCAACCGAATCAAAAACCATAGTTGCTATGGCATGAAGCGTATAAAACCAACCACGGGTTTGATCAACACCTTCTGCAATAAAATCTGCTGGGTATGTTGTTCCTTTATCAATTAAATCTTTATTTTCAAATGGGTAATGCCATTGCGCATAAGGCATGGATCCCGAATCGAACCAAACATCAATTAAATCGCTTTCGCGGAACATTTTTTGACCTGTTGGAGATACTAATACAATCTCGTCAACAATATTTTTATGTAAATCAATTTTCGCGTAGTTATCTTCTGAATTGTTTCCAACTTCAAAGTCTGCAAAAATATCTTCTTTTAAAACTCCAGCTGAAACGGCGCGTTGCATTTCTTCTTTCAATTCTTGAACGGAACCAATACAAATTTCTTCTTTACCGTCTTCCGTTCTCCAAATTGGCAATGGAATTCCCCAATATCTTGAACGGGATAAATTCCAATCATTAGCATTTGCTAACCAATTTCCAAAACGTCCTGTTCCAGTAGATTTTGGCTTCCAGTTAATGGTCTCGTTAAGTTGGTACATCCTTTCCTTAATATCGGTTACTTTAATAAACCAAGAATCTAACGGATAGTAAAGAATTGGTTTATCAGTACGCCAGCAATTTGGGTAACTGTGTTTATATTTTTCAACCTTAAAGGCTTTGTTTTCAATTTTAAGTTTAATAGCGATTTCTACATCCACAGATTTTTCTGGTGCTTCTCCATCTTCATAATATTCATTCTTTACATATTTACCAGCAAACTCTGTAACCTCTGGTCTAAAACGACCTTGTAAATCTACTAACGGCACCAAATTATCATTCTCATCTTTTACTAAGAGAGGTGGAACTTCTGGTGTAGCTTGTTTTGCAACTAAAGCATCATCTGCTCCAAAAGTTGGAGCTGTATGTACAATTCCTGTTCCATCTTCAGTAGTTACGAAGTCTCCTGAAATAACCCTGAAGGCGTTTTCTGGATTATCATTTGGCAACACATAATCTAATAATTGTTCATATTTTATACCTACTAAGTCGCTTCCCTTACATTCCGTTGCGATTAAAAATGGAATTTTTTTGTCTTCTTTTGAAAAACTACTGAGTTCAGAAATAGTCTCTGTTTGTTGATATTTTCCGCTAAATTGTTTTCCAACCAAATTTTTAGCAAGAATGACATGAACGGGTTCAAAAGTGTACTGATTATAGGTCGCAACCACAACATAATCAATTTTAGCACCTACGGTTAGTGCCGTGTTACTTGGCAAGGTCCATGGTGTCGTTGTCCAAGCTATAAAATGTAAATGATCAAACCTTTTTAAGAATTCTGGCAATGTATGCTCTATTGCTTTAAACTGAGCAACGATAGTTGTATCTGTGACATCTTGATACGTTCCTGGTTGATTTAACTCATGCGAGCTTAAACCTGTTCCCGCTTTAGGTGAATAGGGCTGAATCGTATAGCCTTTATACATCAAGCTTTTATTGTAAATCTGCTTTAATAGCCACCAAACAGATTCCATGTATTTAGGCTCATAGGTAATATATGGATCATTCATATCTACCCAATAACCCATTTTTTGAGTCAGATCATTCCAAACATCCGTATAGCGCATTACTGCTTTTCTACAGGCAGCATTATAATCTTCAACAGATATCGTTTTACCAATATCTTCTTTAGTGATTCCTAATTCTTTTTCTACACCTAATTCAATAGGTAATCCATGAGTATCCCAACCTGCTTTACGCTTAACTTGATACCCTTTCATGGTTTTATACCTCGGAAAAATATCTTTAATAGCACGCGCTAAAACGTGATGTACTCCAGGAAGTCCGTTTGCAGAAGGCGGGCCTTCATAAAACACATATGATTCTTTGCCTTCTCTAGTAGATACACTTTTTTCAAAAATGTTGTTTTCTTGCCAATAGTTTAGAATGTCTTCTGCTACTTTTGGTAAGTCAAGTCCTTTATATTCAGGAAATTTCGTGCTCATTTACTGGTGTATCTATTAAGTTCGCGAATTTAAGAATTTATCCTTAAATGATTAATTATTCTCAATAAAAAAAGCCAAAACGTTTGTTTTGGCTTTTTTTCAACTAACTAAATCATTTTAATACTAATTGACAACTATTTTTTTAGTTAATACTTCATGAGTATCTGTTCTAAAATAAGCCACATAGGCACCACTTGATAAATTAGATATACTCAGTCCGTTTCTTAACTCCTCTTGCGATACATTATTAAATTCTAAAGCCGTTTGCCCTAACATATTTACAAGGGCTATTCGCCTTACTGATGCGTTTAGTTTCTTTGCATATAATTTTTGCTCCGTCCTTTGATAGTAAACAAAATTTTCTGATGTTTGAGATTCTTCTACATTTAACGTTTGTGTCTCACTCTGAAACACAATCTCAAATCGTTCATTAAATATTCCTGAATTTGAAGAAAACTGATATGCAGTATCTTGGGTTAAATCAAAATAGGTGCCTGTTAAATTATCTCTTAAATAAATAGCTTGAGATGTATCTATGTTTTCCATTTCTGTAATCTTTATTTCAAAGCTATTATCTCCGGATGATTTAAAATTTAACGGCACTACTTTATCATCTAAAATGTCTCCATAGGCTTGAATATTCATGTTCTTACCATCTAAGTTTAGGCATAAATCATTGTTATTTATTTCTGTATTTTCTGCATCGTAACCATAATCAAAGGCATCTGTTGTAAGTTCACTAAACCCTAATAGTAATTCTCTTCTTATTTCAGGGCCTGTAACCGAATTAAATTCTAAACGGAATTTTTTGAACGGATTAGCGTCTTTACTTTCTGAAGTACTCTTATTTTTTGTTCCTGCACTTTTCATAAATACGGAACCATTGTTTCCGGTACCGTCTGCATCTACTTCTTTAATAAAAATACGTTGTGAATTGTTAAATTCAACAGTGCCATCAGCTATAATCTCTGTAATAAAACCTTGTCCTATTGGTAAGTATCTTGATGGGGTTTTAGTTCCATCTTCAGAACCATTATTAGCACCATAAAAACCAACAAATTGACAAGCTCTAATGCATCCCGTTTTGTTCACCTGAGCATAGCCGCCATTATATTCATTAAGATAATGTGAGTCACCACTCCATTGTTGCCACAATTGTAGTGTACCATTAATAACCCCAACGTTGTCATCAATAAACTTATGAACATCTAATGCTGATGGATAGGGATTTCCTAACAAATAGCTTGTTGCAGAAACTGAAGGTTCAGATCCAGGGCCTCCAACATCGGTCACGTTTATTAAAATAGTCCCATTGTTTGGTTTGCCTTGAAAAATATATTGCTGTTCTGGATCTACAACTCCTGTACCTTTTTGAGTATACCCAACGCCTGGTTTTAAAGCTGTAGAAGTGCTTAGTTGTGCCCAATCCCAATACGTTAATCCATTTATAAAGGTATATAACCAATACGTACTTATACTACCACTCCCAGTATAACCTGAAGTAAATGAACAAGTTGATCCTGAATTATCTCTAATCATTCCTAAATTAAAAGGCGTGTTATTGGCGTTATTTGTTAGTGGATCATTATTATCTATTAAACTAGTTGCTCCAGTTACTCCTACTGGCGATGACCAATAGTTATACCTGTAAGGGTTAGACTCGCCTTCCTGTCTTCTTAAAATTTTACCATCTGCTGAAGTTACTAGATCACTATTTACGGTTTGTATTAGTTGAGAGTCATCTTCTAAATCTAAAGTCCCGTTCAGTTCCATGTACCAACTGTTTTCTACTAGATTATCACTATGAACTCTTAAAGTCGTGTTTGAATCTATTATTAAGCCTAATGTTTTTAAAGAATGACATGCTACAACATCACTAGAAATTTTTACAATACCCCAATCTTTATTTGTTGCAGTATTTTCAATATCCCAGACATCACCATGCAACCAAGTTGATTGTGATGACCATGAACCCGCGTTTGTTGCTACATAAGGCATAGGAGCCGTCTGATCTTGAATCGTAGAAATATAATTTATATATAACTCCTTATCATAACTTGAGTAATCTGATGTTCTACCCATAACAATGTTCGTCATTGGGTAATATGCTATTAAATTAGCCCATGGAACCTTATTACCAGTCCCAATATCTGTAATGTCCTTTGCAACAATAGCTCCTTTTACATTTCCTGAATTATGTTCTATTTCTTGATAAACAAGTTGTTCAATTTGACTATTTGTTAAAACGATATCAAAGACTCTAACTTCATCAATATCACCTTTAAAATATAAATGATTGGCAACATCATCTGTAGACAATCTACCTATTTCAAAATCACCATTAGCATCTTCAGTGTTTTCAATTAAAGCCCCTGTACTTCCTACATTTGCAGAGGCCATAAAAGCGCCATCTATAAATAATGACATAACTCCTGTTGCACTAGTATAAGCCCCTGTAACATGATGCCATTCGTCAAAATTAATGGTACCACAATTTATTGATACTTCTGAATTTCCTGCTGTTCGTATTGTGAATTTAGGCTTATTTCCGTTTTCTAACCATAATTTACATCCTGTATCTTCTCCTGCAATTACCATATTTGTGGAATTACCTGAATCTGTTTTCACCCAAGCCATAACGGTTACATTTCCTAAACCATTTATAAAGGATGCTCTGGATAAATAATCATCTACACCATCAAAATCTATTGAAGCTATTGGAGGTGGATTAACATCAAACATATCTCTGTAATCTAAATCACCGCCTAATGTTAAATCAAAATCTGCATCTGGTAAAATTGATAAATCGGTAGGGTCTTCAATATCTTCATTGACATCAAAAAACGTATCCATTACACCATTTGTTTCAAAGGCATTGCCTAATCCATCTTCATCAACATCTGCAGCTGTAAATGTATCAGCCATTCCATTCTCTTGAATATCTAAATATCCATCGTTATCGGAATCACTATCTAAATAATCTTTTAATTTATCGCCATCAGTATCTTCTAAGTCATTTAAGTCTGTTCCACCCATAGCGGACTCGTAGACATCATCTAAACCATTACTATTGTCATCTTTTATACTGCCACCTGTTGCATTACTTGGCGGAATATACCCTAAAGTAGTTTGCGCTTCAACGTTATCTGGTATTCCATCATTATCCGAGTCAATATCGACTGTATCTAACGATCCATCATCATCAAAATCACAAACTGAGCTCACTCCAAAAGAAGTTAACCTTAAACCTGTATTCGTATAAGTTCCAGTAGCTCCAAATAATAAATCTACATGTGAAAACTGATCAAACTCCATAGATAAGTAAAAATCAGGATCATCACCTTGAATTCCTCCATCGTCAGGTTCGTCTACCCAAGTTGTGGTAGAACCCGCAATTGTTGGGTCTAATCTATAATTAGTATATGCCGGTGCGGCTCCATTAAGAAAACCTGCTTGTTCTAAATTAGTTGTAGCACTCAAATAAGGCGTTATTGAAGATGTTACTGTTGATGCATTGAATCCAGCAATTTCAGTATAGTCATTCCCAGAAGACGTGTCAATATCTCTATATTCTAATATCAATCCGTATAAAGTTGCAGGTATACCTATTGGGTTTGCTGTAGTAGCAGTACCTGCATGAACTAAATCGAACGAATAGGTAAAATATTCATTTTGACTAGCATCAAAAGAATCCACTTTTATACCTTCCAAATTATAAGTACTTGAACTTATACTACAATTGATTACAAAATCTCCTTGTTTTGAAGTGATTGTTACTACTAAATCATAATACTGATTTTGAAATAACAATGCATTAGAGAAAATAACTTTTTCTCCAACTTTTACATCTGCTAAATCCTGGGCAGTAAGAAGAGATGGTTCTCCAAACTGAATGGCTGAAGAGCATTCATAGGTGTCAATTATCCCATCATTATCATCATCTAAATCTACAGAGTCTACGATCCCATCACCGTCTGAGTCTTGTGCATAGGAGATATTAGTAAAAAGAAATCCGCTTAAAAGAAGTACTTTAAAAAGTATAATTTTTTTCATAGGTTTGGTTTTAATAGAGCCAAAAAGCTATTAAACTTATACTATAAAACGGTATTTATATTTCAATGGATTGCAAAAA
>ERZ1046148.1335-NODE-1335-length-12560-cov-6.427669_pt1 | contig 12560 bp, 7 predicted proteins | sample MGYA00383090_ERZ1046148 | MGnify/ENA primary metagenome ERZ1046148 (study PRJEB29581, sample SAMEA5548360) | metagenome | biome: marine; feature: coastal; material: water | depth 25 m | study: Short-term variability in the microbial, nano- and picoplankton...
TTCACCATGAGATAGACTCATGTCCTTTACCATTTCATGCATCGCATCTACCAATGTTGTTCTGTAATGTTTCTGAAAATCTCGCCTATAACTTGCATAGGCCTTCTTTCTCACAGTATGTTCGCAATTTGTTGCAGTTGGACGCCCATTCTTCTTTACGCATTCGCGACCTATAGGTTGCTCACAATGTTGACAAGGTACAGCATCAGCAATATTTTCAATAAAAACAGCCCTTGCACCTACTGGATCCGTATACATACTAGGATTAATCCATTGTAGCAATTCTTGCCCAGCGTAAACACAGTATCGAGCATCTTCAACAGAGGGTTCAACCCCATCTTCCTGAAAATGCGATCCATAATTACCCATACTTTGTATGTGCTCAAGATAATAGTATAAACGGGGAGGGACATGTTTTCTCAGATTTCCGAATGTAATATGATTTTCAGTTCTTTTACAATCAAATCTTTCACCCAATTCATTGAGCACGACTTCCCAAAATTTTCGTAAACTGTTCAATGATTCTTCGGGGAATTCTTCGGCCAACTTCTCTCCTTTGTTGAGATATTTGTCCATCGAGTCTAAACGTTTGGCCACATTAACTCGGACAAGGTGAACATTATTGAATGTTGCATCATATATTTTGTCTGAATCAAAGGGGGCCCCTTTAGTTCGTATACGTGTACAACGGTACCCTCTGCTCAGGCTTGCTGCCAATCGCTTCCGTTCCACCACAAAGTTGTCCCATTGTCCATTGACCTCCAGGTGTTTCCATTCTCATCTGTCCACTGCTGAACAACCGTCGGTTCTACTACAACCGGCTGTGCCACAATCGGTTGTGCAACCATTTGTTGAGGACTCGCAACTTGAACTTGAGCATGGGTTGGCTGGAATGGCTGGAACTGGCCCGGCATCAATTGTTGAGTGAAATCTTTAGGCGCTTCTACAACCCCTCCGCTTCCACTCGTTCGCATGAACATTAGACCTGCTCCTGCCATTGCAATTACTAGAACAATAATTCCAAGAATCAACATTAAACTTCCAGAATCATCTTCTTCAGCTGCTTTTAATTCAGCAGCAAGTTGTGCATTATCTCCAACTCCGTCACCATCTGTATCTAGTGTTTCAGTAGCATCATTCGGGAATGCATCTGCATTATCGCCAACAGTATCTCCATCAGAATCCATGGTTTCATTTGAATCGTTAGGGAATGCATCGCTATTATCACCTACATTATCTCCATCAGAATCAGTAGTTTCGGTAGGGTCCAGAGGGAATGCATCCGCATTGTCCCCCACATTGTCACCATCTATATCCATGGTTTCATTTGCATCGTTAGGGAATGCATCACTATTGTCACCCATGCCATCTCCATCAGTGTCCATGGTTTCATTTGCATCGTTATCGAAAGCATCAGCGTTATCACCCACACCATCGCCATCTGAATCTACCGATTCATTAGCATCGTTAGGGAATGCATCACCATTATCTCCCACCAAATCACCATCTGAGTCAGTAGTTTCATTTGGGTCGAGTTCAAATTCGTCTTCGTTATCTCCAACTCCATCTCCATCAGAATCGGTAGTTTCAGTTGGATCATTGTCGAATGCATCAGCATTATCGCCAGTTCCATCTCCATCAGAATCGACAGTTTCGCTTGCATCGCTAGGGAATTCATCCGTGTTGTCTCCAACACCGTCATTATCAGAATCCAATGTTTCAGTTGCATCGTTAGGGAATGCATCAGCATTGTCGCCTACGCCATCGGAATCAGAATCCATAGTTTCGCTTGCATCGTTCGGAAATACATCTGAGTTATCTCCAGTTCCATCACTATCGGAATCTACTGTTTCACTTGCATCGTTAGGAAATGCATCAGTGTTGTCTCCAACTCCATCGCTATCCGAATCTAGAGTTTCACTTGCATCATTAGGGAATGCATCTGCATTGTCTCCTACGCCATCGGAATCAGAATCAGTATCTTCGTTCTGGTCATTAGGGAATGCATCATTTCCATCAAGTGTTCCATCACCATCAGAGTCAATATCGATGATATTTGCCGAATCTGGGCAATCAACAGTTGAGCCAAAATCGGTTCCATCATGCGGTGTTACTTTGGCAGTCCAAGTCTCACCAACAGTCGTAGCAGATGCGGGAATAGTTAGGTCATCATTGAAAGCAGTCCTAAGAGTTCCATCAACGAACCACCTGATTTGCGTACTTGTTTCAGAATCGCCATCAGTGTCTGAATATGTGTATGAAAGTGTAAATGATTGATCAACTTCCACATTTCCATTTGGAGATAGCATTAGGTTGGATGCTGCTGGTGGTGAGTTTGGTGGAGGCGTACCTTCAGGGACAGTCCAAGAGTCTGTTCCCCAGTTGTCGTTAGTGTTTTGTGAATTTCCATTTGCATAAAGAACTGCAAGATTGAATGTAATATCTCCATTTCCTGAGGCAGGGGCCACCCAATCCGCAGTCCACGAGCGCTGCAAATCAGAATTGTGCGTCAATTCTCCACTTGATTGCTGGACGCGGTTTCCTAGATTAGTCCACGAGCCACCAGATGCGTCGAGATTGAAACCTCCTTGTCCGGTCCCTGACATGCCGCTACCAGTCCACGATAGCGAGTATGTTGCTCCAGGTGTGTATGATGACGGTAAGCCAGACATTGATGGCATAATCATAGCATCTGTGTTGTGGCATGTACACCCGGCAGAACTTTTACCAGTTTTACCAGTAGAACTAGCATCAGCAAGATTTACGCCAGCAACTGTGAGCATCAAAAGACCGACTGCAATGGCACGAACAACCGAGGACATAACTGCTCGTCTTGAATCTCTTTATTGACTATTGTGGAGCGTCGATTATACAAAATTTTGAAACGAACAATAATTCATGTCAAAACTACTCGTAGAGGAGATAAGATAGTCCTGGTCGGAATCGAACCGACGTCCCCGGGACCAAAACCCGAGATGATGGACCACTACACTACAGGACTGTGGTATTCGGGCCGTACCCAATTCACTTCAAGTGCGTTTCGCCTATAACCTCTCGTGCTGAGGCGATGAATTCGGATAAATCTAGTCCCTGTGAATCTTCGTATAATCGGGCCATCAAGGCCATGTCCAACTTGTCTAAATGCTTCACAAACTTGGCTTCTGGAGTAACTTGTGCTTCATACTCTTCAAACAGCGCCAACCATTGCGGAGCCAACTTTTTCATGGCCTCATATTCATCTTGACTTTTGGTACTAGTATCGTCATGGGGGGTAAGGTCACCAACTTCAATTTCGGGAAGGTCATGCACCAAACACATTTCCAATACTCGCATACGATCTAAATCCTCAGGGCATAGGTGCATCGCAAGTACCGACATACCCCAGGAATGTGCTGCTACGCTTTCAGGAGCATCGACACCTGCCCTAACCCATCCGGTTCGCAATACATGCTTGAGGTGGAGCCATTCGCGCATGTTTCTGGTATGGTGACATCCCATTAGAAACATCGTATCGATTTTGTCTTGTGAAGCCAATTATGATGAATGGGGAACTATTCGGACTCGTTATGAGCATCTCAAAGATGGCAGTTCTTGGCGCAGGTCAAATGGGAAATGGAATCACTCAAGTTGCTGCTTGTGCAGGAATTGAAGTTGTTATGATCGATATTAAGCAAGATTTTGTTGACAATGGTATTGCAACAATCGAGAAGTCACTGGCTAAACTTGTATCCAAAGAAAGAATGACACAGGAAGATGCAGATTCAGCTCGTGCAAGAATCACTACCGCAATTGACAGGTCTGCTTGCAGTGATGTGGACCTAGTTGTTGAGGCGGTGCCTGAGATACTAGATTTGAAGATTTCAATATTCTCAGAACTAGATGATATATGCAAACCAGAGTGTATCCTTGCTTCTAACACATCTTCGATTTCAATAAGCACAATCGCAGATTCGACTAGCAGACCTGACAAAGTAATAGGAATGCATTTCATGAACCCAGTTCCTATCATGAAATTGGTTGAAGTAATCAACGGCAAGGACACCTCAAAAGATGTTACTTCTGCAGTTTTAGAGGCTGCTGAAAGTATGGGCAAAATACCTTTGATGTGCAATGACTCACCAGGTTTCGTGTCTAACAGAATTCTCTGCCCAATGATTAATGAGGCAATTCTAACACTTCAAGAGGGTGTCGCAGAGCCCGAAGCAATTGATGGAATCATGAAATTAGGAATGAATCACCCTATTGGGCCACTAGCACTTTCTGATTTGATCGGTAATGATACCGTTTTGCACATCATGAATGTGCTACATGAAGGGCTTGCTGATGATAAATATGCTCCAGCCCCTCTTCTTATAGAAATGGTGGAGTCGGGAAAACTTGGCCGTAAATCAGGTAAAGGATTTTACGATTATTCCTAAGCATTCCAATCACTTAAGCCCAAGTGTTTAGTGAAGAACCGCACAGGCTATCACATGCGAAAGGCTCTTTTCCTATCAGGTTTGATGCTGTGCGTGATTTTTTTACCTGCGGCTACGGCCTTAGATGGTGATGGAGACGGAGTTGATGATTCAATAGATATCTGCCCATTTGCAGCAGGTACTGCAAATTCGACTGCCGGTCTTGGGTGTCCCGATTCAAATAGTGATGGTTTAGCTGATTTTGAACAAACTGCGCAACAGAATTGGGGTCAATCTTTCAAAGAAAATATCGATTCAAATTCAGTGGGCGGTGGTGTGAAAGGAATGGCTTGGGCGTTGAACAATAGTTGGTTTTATGCAGGAGGCGGAAATGCAGGAGTACACCTATTCGACTCCATGAGCAACCATGTTGCACATATGTATCAAATGCCCGGTGATATCAATGAAATTGCAGTTTCTCCTGATGGAACAATGCTGGCAGTTGTTAGCGATGATGGGGGATGTAGAATTCTTAATTCAACTACAGGTGCATTGATTGTTGATTTAATTAACAATAACAACACTACAAGCGATATATTTGCAATAGCCTGGTCTAATGATGGTAGTAGAGTAATATCACATGCAGGTGGAATCGGAGTCAAATGGTATCACACCAGTAACTGGACAATGGAGAGAAATATAACCTCATTACCGTCATATACCAGTGGCATAGATACTACTCCTGATGATCGTTTAGTCATATTTGTATCAGGTAATCAACTTCGGGGATACTGGACAAATAATGGTACTATTGCATTGAACATGACCAATCATTCTGACTACATCAGAGCATTAATTGTAAGTCCAGATGGTAGGTTTGTTGCTACGGGTTCTGATGACAATAAGATCATAATTACAGACCTTCGTAACCAAACTGTAGTGAAAACACTAGAATTAGGTTCGGATGTTTATGACCTCGACTTTTCATCTGATGGTGGCACCCTATTTGCAGCCCGTGGTAGGCAAGAAGAAGCCCTCTATGCATTCCGAACAGACACTTGGACAAGTCTTGGTACTGATGATGACTTTGGTTCGAGTCGAAATAATCGTGGTATCTATTCAATAGCCATTGATAGTGAAGGAGAGCGTATAGCAGTTGGTTGGAGAAGAGGATATACTTCGATACAGATGTCTCCGGATTCCTATGTCCGGGTTCATGGAGAATTCTACACATCTCTGATGGAAAGCTCTTGGAGGTCATCATATTTCTCACCTGGAGAATCAGTACGAGTTTGGGATTATGACAGAGTAACCTCGACATTAGACGTGTGCGATGGTAAACACTACATGGGTTCCAGCAGCAATGGTATAAGTCCACAATATGCGGTTAAGTCTGCAAACTATTCAACATCTGGTTTGTGGGAATGTACGAATACGCCCGAGCAGTTGCTTGAACTTTCTTATGGCCGAACAGCTGGTGCCTTTTCTGTTAAGGCAGGTGGCGCTACACAGGCCTGTGTGGAAACGCTAGGCGGGTTGTCAATGGGACAGGTGCGGTGGATGACCACCAGCCTCCCGAAATCGTCATTGACAACAGATGGCGAAATGCCAGGTTTAGTTTGGTCATCAGTAGTTCCAAATGATGATTTGGATGGAATACCTGAGTGGAAAGATTTAGATTCGTCCTGTCCAGATACAGAGATTGTGCTATCTCATAGGTGGGAAAATAAATCTGATACAACCATCCTTGAGGAAACAGTACTCTGTGCAAATTGTGCTCAACCCGATTCAATATACGCTTCAACAAATTCACGCTACAGAGCAGTTGCAGGCGAATACAGATCTGATGTGACACAGGGGGTTGCAGCTCCTGCGGGTGAAGGTTCGATTGGATTCACTGAATTAGTATTCACTCTAAATAATGCAAATGGCATCTATGTTGTGCCGCTGATTGATAATTTAACACATGGAGCAAGTGATGCGGTTTCTGATGGTGGCGTTATTGTAAACGCTACAGTTAATGCTTCAAGATTAGGTGATTGGCCTTTACAGACAGATATGCGAGCATTTATCTCAGTAGATTCTCTTGCTAAAAATATTAATTTCATGAAATTTTTGTTGACTGACATGGGTCAAATAAAGTGGGAGGAGATGGGATTCGTCGGGCTTGGTCCTTGGGATTTATATCTCTCCTGGGCTAAACTTGGAGTGAATATGATTCACCTTCTTCCAGATGATGATTCAGATGGAGTATGGGACGAGCAAGACCTTTGCCCAGATACAGAATTAGGCTTACCAACTGACATTGATGGCTGTGCAGATAACCAATTAGATTCCGATAGTGATGGATATACCAATGACTTAGACGATTGTGTAAATGAGTTTGGTACATCAACACTAGACAGCCTTGGTTGTCTGGATGGCGATGGAGATGGTTGGTCCGATGCCAATGATAGTCATCCAAGTGACATAACTGAGTGGAATGATACTGACATGGATGGTATTGGTGATAATTCCGATATTTGTGTTGACGAATTTGGTAACTCCACGATAGATCGACTTGGCTGCCTCGATGCAGACGGAGATGGTTGGTCTGATGCTGGAGATGATTTCCCGACGGATGAGACTGAATGGGTCGACTCTGATATGGATGGAATTGGAGACAATTCCGACATATTCCCTAACGAGCCTACCCAATGGGCAGATTCAGATTCAGATGGGTTCGGAGATAATAATTCAGGCCTTGAAGGAGATGACTGCATTGATGTAAGTGGGACCTCACATGAAGATGGCTTATTCGGCTGCATCGATGGTGATGGAGATGGATGGGCAGATTCGATTGATGATTTGCCTAGTAACCCTGAACAGCACAGAGATTTAGATGGAGATGGAGTTGGTGATGATGCATCCTTTGGGGACTATGATTGGTGTGTAGATACTTCGCCTGATGAAATCGAAATGATTGATTCCACAGGTTGTGGTCCATCGGAGAGGGATACTGATTATGATACGTTCGCAGATAATATTGACCAATGCCCCAATACTCCAACTCAGCAATCAACCAAGATAAATACGACAATGTACCTCGATTCACCAACTAATTCGATTCTTAATCCACTCGTTGGTTGCGCTCCTTCAGAAATCGATGCAGATGGAGATTTAGTAACTTCTGATCTTGACTGGGATGACCAAAATCCTGACCAGTACATCGATTCAGATGGCGATGGTTTTGGTGATAATTCTGATGGTGTTAATGGCGATGATTGCCCGACACAAGAAGGGTACTCATTCCATGATGAAATCGGTTGTTTCGATTTAGACGGGGATGGCTGGTCGTACAAAGTAGATTTCAATGATGGTGATTCAACACAATGGAATGATACCGACGAGGATGGCTTTGGTGATAACTGGGATAATCCCGACTGGAATGATTCCAGAACTTTAGGAATTTATCTAGAGGGCGCAACACAACCAGATCGATGTCCAGATGAGTATTCAGCATACCTGTACTCCGACACACAAGGCTGTATCAGTGCAGCAGTGGATAATACCAATGATGAGACTAAGGCAACCGGTGATGATGAATCCGATGATTCTAACTTAATTCTGATTTTGTCACTTGCTGGAGTTGGAGTTGTATTGCTCCTTTTCGGTGCAATTGCTGTACTACTGAAAAAGAAGCCAGCGCCACGAAAGAAAGCCAAATCTGCACCAGTCCATCCAGCACTTGAAGAAGGCTTACAGGATGAAGCTGAGGATGTTAATGCAGAGGTTGAACCTGAAACTGTAGTTGACTTCGTTGCTACTTGGGAGGAGTTACCCAAGGGAGAATGGTTGCCAACAGACGAGAAGGGAGTCAATTGGTACCAAGATGAAGATGGACGATATTGGTATTCTGATTCCGGCGGTTTCCGAATATGGGACCAGTAAATAATTAACAATTATTCTTACTTGCGCAGTGATATAAGCACTACGCTAAGTAGGATATTATCTAATTTTCATGGCAACGGTCATAAGCCCGAACCATTGCCTTGGAATGAGGGAGTCATATGCCAGGTACAACCCGTGTTGAAATTCGAACATTGAAGGTAGGTCGATACTGTTGTGTCGATGATAAAGCGTACAAGATAAATTCCATTTCAAAATCCAAGCCTGGAAAGCATGGATCGGCGAAAGCCCGTATGGAATTAGTAGACATTTTCTCTGGTTCCAAAATTTCCCATGTTGGAAGTGTTACAGATTCTATTAACGTTCCACTTATCGAGAAAGGAACTGCAGTTGTCACTCACATTGAGGGTGCAGAAGTACACGCAATGAATCAACGTGACTTCTCCATGATGATCTTACCGCTAGAAGAAGATCTAGAAATTGATGCTGGAAAAGAAATCATGTGGATGGAAGCCCTAGGTCTTTACAAGATTATTCGAGACCATTGATATTAGGACGGACCATCCGTCTAGGTGAGAAACATGGGTGTCAAAAAGTCTGCCTATCGTCAACCGGTAACACCGGAGGGCCTCAAGGCAATTGAAAATGGTACTTTGACTTGGCTCGATGACGAGATGTACAACAACCTAAACACTGGTGTCCTTGAGCAATATCTCGAAGAAAAGAATTTGCAAGAAGCTTTTGAAATCTCCCATTGGGATACTCGAAAGGTCCTCCTCGGAATTGCGATTGGTGCAGTCTTTTCAGGAGTAACTGCGTATATTGGATTGAAGTTGGGTCTTGCGATTTCAGCAGCATGGTACATTGCTTATCTCCTGGGTATGGCTCTCAAGTGGTCACCATCAGAAGTTAATATTGCGACTAGTGCTACTACTGGAGCAACCCATGCTTCGACCGGATTTATTTTCACTTTCCCAGCAATTTTCTTACTGGCGACCAAAGAACAGTATTTCTTAGCCGATGGACCGCTTGTTGTATTAGCGGCCGGAGAAACAATGCGCCTTGCATTTGTGGGAATTGTTGCTTCGATGTTTGCAGGATTCCTAGGTGTAATGTATTTTATCATTTTCAGACGTGTTTGGCTGGTGGAAGACCCGCTACCTCTTCCTGGTTTTGAAGCAACTCTCAAGATGCTAGATATTGCTAGTGATGTGAGTTCGGGAGCAGTTGAGCATGCACGGGATTCACTAAAGACAATCGGGGTATGGACAGTACTAACTATGGGAGCATTATTCCTTATTGAATATCCATTGATATGGGTAAAAACAACAGCAGGTACAACAAAAATGGCTTTGTTAGATTGGCTGGCTGAAATGGGTACTGGTGACACATTTGGAGTTGCCTCATTCTATTCGCATGGGAAAATACACCAGCCAGGGGAAGTAATTGATGGCCATTCCGCAGGTCCTAGTTTCTACACCGCAGATGGTGCACTAAATCCATTCAACTATACCTACGTTGGAATTGCATTAACCCCCTCAATGTTCGCAATCGGGTGGTTTATGAAAACACGAGTGGCATTCCTTGTCAATCTAGGAACTATTGTTGGTTGGCTCTTCTTAGTACCACTAGCAGTCGCGCTCAACGTCCCTGTATTCGAGGCTAAAGTTGGTGGAAATATTCCCGTTCAAGACTATTTCGCCATAGTTGGTAATACTGCAACTGGAGGTACCACTGGGGCAGTACAAATGATAGCATTCGCTAAGACTGTGCGAACTATTGCGATAGGGTCTATCGTTGGCGGTGGACTGTTTGGCCTACTAAAGATGTGGAAAGTCTTTGCAAACATCTTTGGCGACATTGGCAAGGCACTCAAAGGAGATGGCGGAGAAGAATATATTGAAGGAAAAGGATGGTATGAATGGCCACTTGCCCATATCCCAATTTTTATGCTACTAACTTTTTGTTCCATGATCGTGATTTTTATTCTGGGAGGATTCCCAGTTGTAGCCAGCATAGTTTTCGCTTTGGTGCTAATTCTTACTACATTCCTCCTCGGTGCAATCGCAGTTCGTGTTATGGGTGAAACTGGTATTGAACCAGTTTCAGGAACATCGTTTATTGTATTGCTAATGCTCCTTGGAGTCTTCTTAAACTTCGATGACGCACTAGGTCTAACCACACAAGAAGCAGTATTGCTGGGCCTTGTTGGAACTACAGTATTCGGTTCAGCGATTTCGATGTCAGGTACTGTAATTGGTGATTACAAAAACAGTCTATACATTGGTAACAGGCCTTATCATATCTCGAAAGGTAATATCATGGGAGTGGTGCCTGGAGCAATTATTGGAGCAGGTGTTGCCATATTCCTTTCACGTGAACTAGCTGCAGGCAGAATTGATTTGATTGCACCACAGGCTAACGCATTTGCAACATTCTCAGTTATCTTTGCTGAAGGTCAAGGCGACATGGTACTTCTTGGACTAGGATTCTTGTTAGGAGTATTTGTTGAATGGGCAACAGGAATGGGTACCTCATTCGGCCTTGGAATGTATCTAGATGTACCTCACACCCTGCCAATGCTGATTGGTGGTGTTGCTCGCGATAAGTGGGAAGAGAAGAAATTAGAGCCAAAAATCGCCGCTATCAAAGAGAAAGAAGGAACAGTTGTTGCTGAGAAGCAGCGAGCATTGATTCTTCTAGGGACATTCATGATTGCTGCTGGTGGATTAACTGGTGAGGCATTCTTGGGAACCGAAAGTTCAATTCTATCATTCGTAGATTCTTTGTGGCAAGATGGCCAAATTCTGCAAAAGACATTTGGTACAGGTGATGATTTCGTCAATTCGAATGTATGGTATACAGTCAGATTAGCCTCTTTCGTGATGATCAATGTGCTTGTTGGGCTTGGAATATACAAGTTATTCAAGCGTGCTGGAGTAATTGGTGGCGGCTCTGGACCACAAGATGCTGAACTCATAGAGGCGTGATTACATGTCCCGTACACCTCCACTTGTGTGGGGTTTGCTAATTGCAGGTGTTTTGGGGGTTTCCTCTGCAGGAGCAATTCTTTCGCATGTAGATTCGATTCCACCTTTGATGAGGGCTTCATGGAGGCTGCAGATCACGGTTTTGATGTTGTTACCATTTGCGATTTGGCAATATCGAGAGATGGATTTATCCTCGAGAAGTCGTTTAACTGAAAAGAAAACTGTACTGATTATTCTCGGCTCAGGTCTTGCTTTAGCAGCTCACTTTGGGACATGGGTATCATCCTTGGACCATACCTCATTAGTCCATTCTTTGTTATTTGTAACCAGCCATCCAATCATCATTGTAATCGGAACTGCGATACTTGTTCGTCGCCCACATAACTTGGAAACTATTGGTGCATTGATCGGATTACTGGGGGCAGGAATCACTCTCCTTGATGCTAAGAATGATGGTAATGTTACTTTGTGGGGTGATTTGCTTGCCGTTGCCGGTGCGGTTACAGTCGTGGGCTACATCGTGGCCGGTAGGATTCTTAGGGAATGGATGCCGGTATTCGTCTATGCAGTTCCTGTGACATTAATAGGGGCAATTCTTCTAATTCCATTCTCAATAATACTGGGTGAAGAAACAGCAGCACTGGGTTGGATTGAGTCCGACCTTCTTTCATGGTTCATCCTTTTGGCATTTTTAGCCGGTATAGTCGGACACACAGGACTAAACGCATGTCTGCGTTGGTTGCCTCCACTAACGATATCATTTGCAGTAACCCTAGAGCCGATAATTGGTGCACTAATCGGGTGGTTCTTCTTCAGTGAAGGCATTCCGGGAAAGTGGACTTGGATTGGCGGATCGATTCTGATTCTAGGAATTTTGTTTGTGATTAAGGGTGGTGCAGCGAATGTCGTGGATACTTCTGACGAATGATGATGGAATTGATGCACCAAGTTTGCAAATTCTTGTCGATAGGCTACACGAGAGAGGACACAAGTTGGTTGTTTTTGCACCTAGTGAGAACAATTCTGCAGTGAGCATGAAAATTTCACTGGGAATTCCATTGACTATAGTCAACCGAGAAGATTCTCGAAATGATGTTCATCAGTTCGCAATTGGGGGTACACCTTGTGATTGTGTGATAGCAGCGCTCGATGGTGGGTTGAAAAAAATGATACCGGGAATTATTCCAAAATTAGTGGTTAGTGGAATCAACCTCGGGCCGAACATGAGCCAAGATGCCTATCATAGTGGCACTATGGCTGCAGCGCGTGAAGCCGGAATGTATGG
>ERZ1046148.1340-NODE-1340-length-12533-cov-5.180958_pt1 | contig 12533 bp, 8 predicted proteins | sample MGYA00383090_ERZ1046148 | MGnify/ENA primary metagenome ERZ1046148 (study PRJEB29581, sample SAMEA5548360) | metagenome | biome: marine; feature: coastal; material: water | depth 25 m | study: Short-term variability in the microbial, nano- and picoplankton...
CGTTTTGCTTTCCAAATGGTGACGGGCGCTTTCATGTTTGCTTATACCATTTGGGGTATTCAGCTGTTGTGGGGTTTATAAGCCATGTCTAACACATTGCGTAAAATGACTTATGAAGCCATCGTAATTGGTGGTGGTGGTGCTGGCATGCGCGCGGCGCTGCAATTGACAGAGGCGGGTTTGAAAACCGCTTGTATTACAAAAGTATTTCCAACGCGTTCGCACACCGTTTCTGCCCAGGGCGGTATCACTTGTGCGATAGCTAGCCATGATCCGAATGATGATTGGCGCTGGCATATGTATGATACTGTTAAAGGTTCCGATTATATTGGTGACCAAGATGCTATCGAGTACATGTGTTCAGTTGGTCCTCAGGCTGTATTTGAATTGGATCACATGGGTTTACCGTTCTCACGTTTTGAGAATGGTCGGATTTACCAGCGCCCATTTGGCGGTCAATCCAAGAATTTTGGCGAGGGTGGTCAGGCATCACGAACCTGCGCAGCGGCTGATCGTACAGGTCACGCTCTATTGCATGCTTTGTATCAAGGTAATCTGAAAGGTGGTACGACCTTTTTGAACGAATGGTATGCTGTAGATTTAGTACAAAATGACGACGGTGATGTGGTTGGTGTTATCGCCATTTGCATGGAAACCGGTGAAACCGTTTATATTGAAGCCAAGGCGACAGTATTAGCTACCGGCGGTGCAGGTCGTATTTATCAATCGACTACCAACGCCCACATTAACACAGGCGATGGTGTTGGTATGGCCCTACGAGTGGGTTTGCCTGCACAAGACATGGAAATGTGGCAGTTCCACCCAACCGGTATTGCTGGCGCGGGTGTACTAGTGACAGAGGGCTGCCGTGGTGAGGGTGGCTACTTGATTAATAAGGACGGCGAGCGCTTTATGGAGCGTTATGCCCCCAATGCTAAAGATTTAGCTGGTCGTGATGTTGTGGCCCGTTCCATGGTTATGGAAATATTGGAAGGTCGTGGCTGTGGCGAAAACGGTGATCATGTTTACTTGAAGTTGGATCATCTAGGTGAAGAGGTGCTGGAAAGCCGGTTGCCGGGTATCTGCGAATTGTCTCGCACTTTCGCTCATGCCGATCCTGTAGTTGAACCGGTGCCCGTGGTGCCTACCTGTCACTATATGATGGGTGGCTTGCCAACTAATATCGGTGGTCAGGTATTGTACCCAGAAAATGAATCAGAGACGCGTGTTATTGAGGGCTTGTACGCCTGTGGCGAGGTGGCTTGTGTCTCTGTGCATGGGGCTAACCGTTTAGGTGGGAACTCATTGCTTGATTTGGTTGTATTTGGTCGAGCCTGTGGTATTCAGATCGAAAAATCCATGCGTGACGGCTTTGAGAGTAAAACCGCGACGCCGGAGAATCTCGATGCAGCATTGACGCGCTTGAATAAGCTAAACGGATCGGAGAAGGGTGAAAGTGTTCCCGCGGTGCGTGCTGAATTGCAAAAGATTATGCAGTTATACTTTGGTGTGTTCCGTGAAGGCGAGAGCATGCAGACTGGTTTGCAGTTGTTGCGTGAGCTCAAGGGCAAGATTGATAATTTGCACCTGCAGGACAAGAGTGGTGCCTTCAATACCGATCGTATCGAAGCGCTAGAATTACAAAATTTGTACGAAGTGGCTTTTGCTACGGCTGTTGCTGCCGAAGAGCGTAAGGAAAGCCGAGGCGCTCACGCCCGTAACGACTTTACCGAGCGTGATGACGAGAACTGGCTAAAGCATTCTGTTTACTATCCTGCTGATCAACGTATTGGTAAGCGCGATGTGAACTTTAAACCGACTACGGTTCCCGCTTTTCCACCTAAAGTACGTACTTATTAAGGAGCTCATATGTTAACTGTTAGTGTATATCGCTATCATCCTGAGCAGGACCAAAAGCCATACATGCAGGACTTCCAGGTTGATACTGGTGGTAAGGACTTGATGGTATTGGACGTACTGCATTTATTGAAAGAGCAGGACAGTGGTTTGGCATTTCGCCGCTCATGCCGTGAGGGTGTGTGTGGTTCAGATGGTATGAGCATCAATGGTGTTAACGGTCTGGCTTGTATTACCCCCCTGTCTGAGTGTGTAAAAAACAACCAGCTAGTATTGCGCCCACTGCCGGCTTTGCCTGTGGTTCGTGACCTGGTTATTGATATGGAGCAGTTCTATCAGAACTACGAGCGTATCAAACCCTTTTTGCAAAATGATACGCCAGAACCTGCTATCGAACGTCTACAGTCGCCAGAGGATCGTGAAAAATTGGATGGCCTTTACGAATGTATTCTATGTGCCTGTTGTTCCACTGCCTGTCCTTCATTCTGGTGGAACCCAGATAAATTTGTTGGTCCATCTGGTTTGTTGCAAGCATACCGTTTTTTGGCTGATAGTCGCGATACAGCTACGGAAGAGCGTTTGGCTGAGCTTGACGACCCTTTTAGTGTATTCCGTTGTCATGGCATCATGAATTGCGTGAGTGTATGTCCAAAGGGTCTCAATCCGACTAAGGCCATTGGTCATATTCGTAATATGTTGTTGAGTCGCGGTACTTAATTTATTAATAGCCCTTGCCATTTTTAGTAAGGGCTTTTTTTTGCCTGTGATAAGCGGGTCGCAAAGAGATAAGGGGAGGCATTTTTATGTTACCACTTATAAGTCTCTACTTAATAAGAGATTCTTTGTGGCGAGCATTAACGGCGACTTAAGTTGCTAGTATAAAATGTCGCTTACAGGTATAATAACAATACTTATTTTAATAACAATAAGGCATATACATTAACGCTATAGTTATATGTAATTTGCCTGGTAGGTATTCTGCTTCCTTGCCGGCCACGTAAAGTGATCTGGTGTGCAGAATAGTTGTTAATTTACTAGTCTGGAAAACGCCGAATGTCCGATAGTTTAATGGAGTTGCAACTAAGAGAGTCGCACTTCTCCGGTGGTAATTTTGCTTACATTGAGCAACTTTACGAAACTTACCTTATTGATCCCAATGCTGTGCCAGAGAACTGGCGTCAGGAATTTGATAAATTACCTCGTGTGCCAGAAGCCGTTACCGGTGATATCCCCCTTGCCCCTATTCGCCAGCACTTTTTGTTGTTGGGCAAGAATCAACGTAAATCTTCTCCTTTACCTGCTAAGTCCGTTAGTAGTGAGCATGAGCGTAAGCAAGTACGAGTGATACGCCTGATTAATGCCTATCGTTTGCATGGCCACCAGGTGGCCGACTTGGATCCGTTGAATCTGGCCCATAAGCGCAAGCCGCCAGTACCTGCTTTGGATTTAGCTTTCCACGAACTCTCTAAAGCTGACTTAGATACTGTATTTCAGGTGGGGGCTTCTTTCTTGGGTAAAGAAGAGTTGCCACTACGGGAAATCATTGAATCTTTGGAACGCACCTACTGTTCAACTGTGGCAGTAGAGTACAACCATATTGTTGATACCGACCAGAAGATGTGGATTCGCCAGCGTATAGAATCTGTGCGCAGCCATCCTCAACATTCAGCAGAAAAGCGTAAGCACATACTCGAACGCTTAATCGCCGCAGAAGGGCTGGAAAAATACTTGGGTTCTCGTTTTGCCGGTGCCAAGCGTTTTGGGCTAGAAGGGGGCGAGAGCTTAATTCCGATGCTCGATACCATGATCCAACGAGCTGGTGATCAGCAAACCAAAGAAATTGTCATTGGTATGGCTCACCGCGGACGTTTGAACGTGCTGGTCAATATTTTCGGCAAAAATCCAGCCGAATTATTTGATGAGTTTGAGGGTAAACGCCCTCTGAATACCTCGGGTGATGTTAAGTATCACCAAGGCTTTTCCACTAATGTAAATACGCCTGGTGGTGAAGTGCACATGGCTCTGGCCTTTAACCCTTCTCACTTGGAGATTGCCAATCCCGTTGTAGAGGGCTCCGTACGAGCTCGTCAAGATCGACGTGGTGATGCTAGTGGCTCTACTGTACTACCTGTCTGTATCCATGGTGATGCCGCATTTGCTGGCCAAGGTGTAGTTATGGAGACCTTTCAGATGTCTCAGACTCGCGCCTATAAAACGGGCGGTACCGTTCATATCGTCATAAATAACCAAGTTGGTTTTACTACCAGTCATAAAGATGATGCTCGTTCAACAGAGTACTGTACCGACGTTGCCAAATTTATCGACGCGCCCATTTTTCATGTTAATGGCGATGATCCAGATGCCGTTGCTTTTATTTCTGAATTGGCACTAGATTATCGCAACGAGTATAAGCGTGACGTGGTCATTGATTTGGTTTGTTATCGCCGTCGTGGCCATAATGAAGCAGATGAACCATCAGGTACGCAACCCTTGATGTACACGGCCATCAAGGCCCAAAAAGCTGTACCAGCTTTGTATTCAGAGCGCTTGATCAAGCAAGGTGTGCTAAGCAATGGTGAAGCCAAGGCTTATCAAGACGACTATCGTGATGCTTTAGACAATGGTCGCCATGTGGCCAAGTCATTGATCTCTAGACCAGATTCCAGTACCTTTGTTGATTGGAAACCGTACTTAAATCATCACTGGACCACAGCTGGTGATACCCGTGTTGATGCCGCTATGATTCGCGATCTTGGTCAGCGTTTGGCTCAGGTACCTGAAGGCCATGTGGTTCAGCGCCAGGTGAAGAAAATAGTTGATGACCGCAAGTTAATGGCGGCTGGCGCCGCCCAGTGTAACTGGGGTTTTGCCGAAATCATGGCTTACGCGACCTTGCTGGAAGAGGGTTACCCCATTCGCTTGACGGGCCAGGATGTCGGTCGTGGTACCTTCTCTCACCGCCATGCTGTATTGCATGATCAAAAAGGTCAGGGCGCTTATGTGCCTTTGAAAAACCTAGCTGAAGATCAGCCTGAATTTACTATTTTTGACTCCTACTTGTCCGAAGAAGCGGTATTGGCTTTTGAATATGGTTATGCCGCCACGAATCCAAAAGGGTTGGTTATTTGGGAAGCCCAGTTTGGTGATTTTGCTAACGGTGCTCAGGTCGTGATCGATCAGTTCATTACTAGTGGCGAGCATAAGTGGGCGCGTATGTGTGGTCTCACCATGTTGTTGCCCCATGGTTACGAAGGTCAGGGTCCAGAGCACTCCTCAGCGCGTCTGGAGCGGTATCTGCAATTGTGTGCTGAACACAATATACAGGTAGTTGTGCCGTCGACACCTGCACAGGTATTTCATATGCTGCGCCGCCAGGTGATTCGCCCAATGCGTAAGCCATTAGTGGTCATGTCGCCTAAGAGTTTGTTGCGTCACAAGTTGGCCGTGTCCGATGTCACTGAATTGGCCGAGGGACATTTCCAAACAGTGATCGACGATACCCAAGTCACCGATAAGGCGGCTATTAAACGTGTCGTTTTGGCAAGTGGCAAGGTCTATTATGACCTATTAGAAACGCAGCGTGCAGAAAGTAAAAATGATGTGGCTCTTGTTCGTATCGAGCAATTGTACCCATTCCCTGAAGATAACTTGGCAACGATCTTGGCTACTTACACTGAATTAGAGTCGGTTGTATGGTGTCAGGAAGAGCCATTGAATCAGGGCGCTTGGTACTGTAGCCAGCATCATATGCGTAAAGTGATACAAGCCAAGGATGCTACCTTAGAGTTGGGCGTGGCTTCACGAGCAGCTTCGGCAGCACCGGCTTCGGGTTATATGTCACTGCACTTGGAAGAACAGCGCAGTCTAGTTGCTCAGGCCTTAGGCTTAGAGCCATTAGCTAATTAAAGAATTCGGTTTGATAAACCCATAACGAGCACTAATGCAAAAGAGACAGTTATGACCTTGGAAATAAAAGCACCATCCTTTCCTGAATCCGTAGCCGACGGTACCGTGGCTACATGGCATAAACAACCAGGCGAGACTTGTACTCGCGACGAACTGATTGTTGATATTGAAACCGACAAGGTAGTCATGGAAGTGGTTGCACCTGCCGACGGCACGCTAGTTGAGATCGTGAAAGGTGAGGGTGATACCGTACTGAGTGACGAAATCATTGCCACTTTCAGTGCCGGTGAAGTGAGCGCAGTACCGGCCATAGAGGCTTCGGAAGCATCGACTGAGGCCACTGAAGTGAGTGGTCCGGCAGTACGTAAAATGCTGGATGAACACAACTTGAACGCTAGTCAGGTCACAGGCACTGGCAAGGGCGGTCGCATCCTCAAAGAAGACGTTTTAAAGCATGTTAAGAATGCATCGTCAAAAGTCGCTGCACCTGCTGTAGTAGCTGAAGTAGCTTCTGTTGTTACCAGCGGTGAACGTCCAGAGCGCCGTGTACCTATGAGCCGTTTGCGCACCACCATTGCCAAGCGTTTGGTCGCGGCGACCAACGACACGGCGATGTTGACGACATACAATGAAGTGAATATGGCGCCAGTGATGGCGCTGCGCAAGCAATATAAGGACCAGTTCCAGAAATCCCATAACGGCACTAAACTGGGTTTCATGTCTTTCTTTGTAAAGGCGGCTACTGAAGCTTTGAAGCGTTTTCCTGCGGTCAATGCCTCTTTAGATGGTAACGACATTGTGTACCACGGTTATCAAGATATATCCGTAGCAGTTTCTACTGAGCGAGGTTTGGTAGTGCCTGTCCTGCGTGATACGGATGGTATGAGCTTGGCAGATGTAGAACGTGGCATCGCTGAATTGGCGACTTTAGGTCGGGATGGTAAGCTCACTATGGATCACATGCAAGGCGGCACTTTTACCATTACCAATGGTGGTGTATTTGGCTCCTTGATGTCTACACCTATCTTAAATCAGCCTCAGACGGCTATTTTGGGAATGCATAAAATCCAAGAGCGGCCCATTGCCGAAAATGGTGAGGTGGTGGTGCGCCCCATGATGTATTTAGCTTTGTCATATGATCATCGTATGATCGACGGCAAAGAAGCGGTTCAATTCCTTGTTACCATAAAGGAATTACTGGAAGATCCAGCCCGCATTTTGTTAGAAATTTAATCAAAATTCTAACCAGTATAACCAGTGTCCTGTGATCCAGGACACTCTTATGTAAGAGATAAAACTATGTCACAAGAATTTGACGTTGTCGTAATTGGCGGTGGTCCAGGTGGTTATGTTGCTGCCATTCGTGCTGCACAATTGGGTTTGAACACAGCTTGTGTGGAAAAATGGATCAATGATAAGGGAGCCACTGTTCTAGGCGGTACCTGCTTGAATGTTGGCTGTATCCCGTCTAAAGCTTTGCTAGATTCCACCCACAAGTACCATGAAGCTAAGACCGATTTTTCCGTCCATGGCATTGCCACGGGCGAGGTGACGATGAATGTCCCAGCCATGATTGAGCGTAAGGAAAAAATTGTTAAGCAGCTTACCATGGGCGTAGCTGGGCTGTTTAAAGCCAATGGGGTTACCTTGCTGCAGGGCAAAGGAAAATTGCTCAAAGAGCGTCATATATCGGTGACAGCTCAAGATGGCAGTGTGAGTGAGATCAAGGCTAAAAGCGTAATTCTGGCGTCTGGTTCTGTGCCAGTCAATATCCCGCCAGCGCCTCTTACTGATAACGTTATTCTAGACAACGTAGGTGCTCTTAATATAACAGAGACACCCAAACGTTTAGGCATCATTGGAGCAGGTGTTATCGGCTTAGAAATGGGTACCCTATGGCAGCGACTTGGTAGTGAAGTGGTTGTGTATGAAGCTTTGGATAGCTTTTTAGGTATGGCCGATAAAGATTTGGCTAAAGAGGGCAGTAAACTGCTGAAGAAACAGGGCTTGGATATTCGTTTGGGTACTCTGGTCAGTGGTACCAAAGTGAATGGTCAAGAAGTCGAGGTGACCTCTAAGAATGCGGCTGGCGAAGAGTCTAAACAGACTTTTGACAAGCTCATTGTTGCCGTAGGCCGCAAACCTTATACCGATGGTCTGCTAGCTGAAGATTGCGGTGTTCAGATGGATGAGCGTGGCTTTATTCACGTTAACGAACAGTGTGTTACCGACGCTCCTGGGGTTTATGCGATTGGTGATATCGTGCGTGGCCCTATGTTGGCACACAAGGCTTCAGAAGAAGGTATCATGGTGGCAGATATTATTGCTGGCCACAAAGCACAAATGAATTATGACTGCATTCCTTCGGTCATCTATACCCACCCAGAAATGGCTTGGGTAGGGCGGACTGAACAGGAATTGAAGGCTGAAGGAGTGGAGCTGAAGGTAGGTAAATTCCCCTTTGCTGCCAGTGGCCGAGCGATGGCTGCTAACGAAACGGATGGATTTGTCAAACTTATTGCCGATGCACAAACAGATCGTGTCTTGGGTTGCCATATTATTGGCCCGCAAGCGTCCGAAATGATCGCGCAAGTGGTCATTGCCATGGAGTTTGGTTCCAGCTCTGAAGATCTTGCCCTTACTGTGTTTGCCCACCCTACCTTGAGTGAAGCACTGCATGAAGCAGCTTTGGCTGCTGATGGACATGCGATACATATTGCTAATCGCAAGAAGCGCAAATAGGTTGCGGTAAGTCGGCTGATGTTTTGGCACCTTTGCTCAATGTTGCTATTAAGAGCATGGGTATTTAGCTTAAAAATCACCACTTTGGCCACAACTTATAGACATAATAATGCGGGAGCCTTGTACTCCCGCAATCGACCTCGCCTTAATTGGCTGTAGGTGACTAACCGCTGGTGTAAGCTGGCTTTTATTAATGATCAATCGTATACAGGCATTTTAATGAATCTGCATGAGTATCAAGGCAAGCAACTGTTTGCCCAGTACGGTCTACCTGTTTCACAGGGTATTGCCGTTGATTCCGCCGAAGAAGCCATGGCGGCCCTAGATAAGATCCCTGGCAACCGTTGGGTTGTTAAAGCACAGGTTCACGCCGGTGGCCGTGGTAAGGCTGGTGGTGTTGAACTGATTTCTTCCAAACAAGAAGCTGCTGCATTCGCCGAAAAGTGGTTGGGTAACCGTATGGTAACCTACCAAACAGACGCCAGTGGCCAGCCTGTTTCTAAAATTTATCTGGAAACCTGCACGGATATTGACCAAGAGCTATATCTGGGTGCAGTTGTTGACCGTTCCAGCCGTCGTATTGTTTTCATGGCTTCCACCGAGGGTGGGGTTGAAATTGAAAAGGTAGCGGAAGAAACGCCAGAAAAAATTCTGAAGGCCGAAATCGATCCTTTGACAGGCGCCCAGCCTTATCAAGCTCGTGACTTGGCGTTCAAATTGGGCCTTCAAGGTGACCAAATCAAACAGTTCACCAAAATTTTCTTGGGACTGGCGCAGCTATTTGCTGACAAGGATTTGGCGTTATTGGAAATCAATCCTTTAGTTATTACCGAGCAAGGTAACCTGCATTGCCTAGACGCCAAGGTGGTTATTGATTCCAACGCTGTGTATCGCCACAAAGACATTCAAGCCATGCATGATCCATCTCAAGATGATCCGCGTGAAGCTGAAGCTGCTGCTTGGGAACTTAACTACGTTGCCCTAGATGGCACTATTGGTTGTTTGGTTAACGGTGCTGGTTTGGCCATGGGTACCATGGACATTGTAGCTTTGCATGGTGGTTTTCCTGCCAACTTCTTAGACGTAGGCGGCGGTGCAACCAAAGAGCGTGTTGCCGAAGCATTTAAGATCATTCTCTCTGATGACCGAGTGCAAGCCATTCTAGTCAACATCTTTGGCGGTATTGTTCGTTGTGACCTGATTGCTGAAGGCATTATTGCTGCTGTTAAAGAAGTGGGCGTTGAAGTGCCTGTTGTCGTTCGTTTAGAAGGCACAAACGCTGATCTGGGTAGCAAAATTTTGGCAGAAAGTGGTTTGGACATAATTGCTGCAACTAGCCTGACACATGCTGCACAAAGCGTGGTTGCTGCTGCAGGAGGTGACGCATGAGTATCTTAATCGATAAAAACACCAAAGTAATCTGTCAAGGTTTTACCGGTGGTCAGGGTACTTTCCATTCTGAGCAAGCCATTGCTTACGGTACGCAGATGGTGGGTGGTGTTACACCGGGTAAAGGTGGTTCTGAGCACCTAGGTTTGCCGGTCTTTAATACGGTTGCCGAAGCGGTAGAAATCACAGGCGCTGAAGCTTCTGTGATCTATGTTCCGGCACCTTTCTGCAAGGATTCCATTTTGGAAGCCGCTAATGCAGGTATCAAATTGATTGTAGCCATAACCGAAGGTATACCTACTTTGGATATGCTTGAGTGTAAGGTTAAGTGTGACCAGTTAGGTGTGCGTTTGATCGGTCCTAACTGCCCAGGTGTGATCACGCCTGGAGAGTGCAAGATTGGTATCATGCCAGGTCATATTCACTTGCCAGGTAAGGTAGGCATTGTTTCTCGTTCTGGTACTTTGACCTATGAAGCCGTTAAGCAAACTACTGACGCTGGCTACGGCCAGTCCACTTGTGTTGGTATTGGTGGTGATCCGATACCTGGCTCTAACTTCATTGATATTCTTGCTATGTTCCAGGCCGACCCAAAGACTGAGGCGATCGTTATGATTGGCGAAATCGGCGGCACGGCTGAAGAAGAAGCAGCAGCCTTTATCAAGGCTAACGTGACTAAGCCTGTGGTATCTTACATTGCCGGTGTAACAGCACCTCCAGGTAAGCGTATGGGTCACGCTGGTGCCATCATTTCTGGTGGTAAAGGTACAGCTGATGAAAAGTTTGCTGCCCTAAGTGATGCTGGTGTTAAAACCGTACGTTCTTTAGCTGACATAGGTGTGGCTCTACAAGAAGTCACTGGCTGGTAACAATACCAAGCCAACATCAGCAATAGTCTGAGCGTTTTAAAAAACCAGCCCCTGGGCTGGTTTTTTTGTGCCTCGTGTTTGGGCAATGACGAATTAAGTGTGCTATCAGTGTGTTCATTAAAACAACAGACTTAGTATGAGTGATTCTGACTAGGGGTAGATCGTGAGGCTCGGTTCATGCAGGGCGGCAAATTGCTCTCGCAAAGTGAGAATGTGCTCACTCCAGAAGCGCTCGCTATTAAACCAAGAAAAAGCGATGGGAAAGGCCGGGTCCGACCAGCGTTTGGCTATCCAAGCAACATGCTGCATGATACGTAAGGTGCGGTAGATTTCAATAAGCTGTAGTTGGCGCAAGTCAAAATCATAAAACTCATTATAACCTTCTAGTAATTCTTGCAGTTGTCTTTTTTGTTCATTTTGGTCACCCGATAACAGCATCCAAAGGTCCTGAATAGCTGGTGCCATGCGTGTATCATCTAAATCAACAAAATGCGCATGATCATCACGCCAAAGTATGTTGCCTGTGTGGCAGTCACCATGGACCCGAATTAGATCAACATGGCCGTAGCTGTCGAGCTTGTACCGCATCAAATCCAAAATATCCCTGCCCAGGCTGCTATAAGCCGTGTGTAAGCTGGCTGGAATATGCTCACAAACCAGCTTAAAGGAAGCCCAACCAAAGCTTTCTAGGTCTAGAGTGGGGCGCTGCTGGAAGGCTTGTATGGCACCAACGCTATGTATCCGACCGAGTAGGCGACCAAGAACGTATAAATGGTCCAGATTACTCAATTCAGGGGCATGACCCCCTTTACGCTCGTATAAGGCAAAACGAAAATCATTATACTCAAAAAGGGTTTCACCCTGCGAGTTACGCCAAGGAGGAACCACGGGAAGCTCTTTATCTGATAATTGCCAACTGAATTCATGATCCTCCAGAATTTGGGCATCACTCCAGCGTTCTGGGCGGTAAAACTTGGCAATGATAGGGGTTTCTTGGTCAATACCCACTTGATACACCCGGTTCTCATAACTGTTCAAGGCTATAAAGCGGCCATCGCTGAGCAGTCCTTGGCTCTCAACAGCATCCATAATGATATCTGGAGTTAGTTGAGAAAATGGGTGATCTTGTAGGGATTGCATAGCATCTGGTATCGAAAATTGGGCGCTCTACCTTACTCTGTTTGACGGGCATGATCCAGCCCATAATTATAATCACTAGCCAAGGCCTAAAAATAATAGCCGTACGCTGATCAAACTTCAAATATACTCATGTTATAGGGCGCAAGATATAGGAACAGGATTATGCAGATTAGAATTACAGATCAAGGTCAGGTAATGCACCTGCAAACGGCAACACAAATCCATCGTTTTCACGCCATTTGGCTAAGAGACAATGCTTGGGATAGGGCCACTCGAGATGCTGATAATGGCCAGCGGTTGTTGGCTTTACGCGATATCCCAAGAGACACCCATGTGGTGGCTGCCAAGCTGCTTAGTGAGGACCTTGTACAGCTGCATTTTATGCCGGAAGACAAATCCGTGAACTATCTTACATCATGGTTGTTAGATCACGCTTATGATCAGCCCCAAGAGCGACAACCGGGTTGGCTAAGGGAGCAGATAACACTGTGGGATAGCCAGCTCATGACTGACTTGCCAGAGGCTGATTTTAGCCGCTTGCAAGGGGACAAAAAGGCCCTTGACGCTTGGCTGAGGAAGGTGGCCGAATGTGGCTTCGGAAAGCTTAACAACGGCCCAATCCGTGATGGG
>ERZ1046148.1346-NODE-1346-length-12503-cov-5.938705_pt1 | contig 12503 bp, 6 predicted proteins | sample MGYA00383090_ERZ1046148 | MGnify/ENA primary metagenome ERZ1046148 (study PRJEB29581, sample SAMEA5548360) | metagenome | biome: marine; feature: coastal; material: water | depth 25 m | study: Short-term variability in the microbial, nano- and picoplankton...
GTTGGTGGTGGTTCAGGTTCTGACAACACATCCATTTGGTTGGTGTGCTGGGGGCCTAACACTTGTCATGGTATCTACCCTAAAGGTTCACAAGCTGGTCTAAAGCACGCAGACCTTGGTGAAGTTACTTTAGAGGATGCAGCAAATGGTAAGTACCAGGGATACCGTACTCACTACAAGTGGGACATCGGTATGTCATTAAGAGATTGGCGTTATGTGGTTCGTATTCCGAACATCGATGTGTCTGAACTGACCAAAGATGCTTCAGGATCATCAGCTGCATTAGTTGATCTAATGGTACAAGCAGTAGAGAAACTTCCTAATGTAAACCTAGGACGTTGTGTTTTCTACGGCAACCGTACTATCTCATCTATCCTAAGACGCCAAATTACTAACACTAGTAATGTACGTCTTTCTATGGACGAAGTAGCTGGGAAGCGCGTAATGTCTTTTGACGGAATTCCGTTCAGACGTAATGACGCTATTTTAAACACCGAAGCCACAATAAGCTAAGGATAACATAGGAGACTAAAAATGATTATTGATTACAATCTTCAATTTTCTGATGCTCAGTCTGTAACGGCTGACGCGGCTTCGACTAATATTATCGACCTGGGTTCAGATCGTGATATTGGCCCTGGCGAAGAAATGAAAATCGCGTTGAACTTTGACGTTGCTATGGGTGGCTCTTCGCCAACTCTAGCGGTTCAAGTTCAAACAGATGACAACTCTTCATTCAGCTCTGCAAGCACTATACTAACATCTCGCTCTATAGCGGCAGCAGCCGTTGGTGATACGTTAGTACTGGGTCTACCAGATACGAATGAGCGTTATGTTCGTCTGTACTACGATGTTGGTGGTTCTAGCCCAACAATGACTGTTAGTGCGTCTGTTGTTAAGGATGCTCAACAGTACACCGCATACCCTGATGGAGCTAATGTAGCTTAATTGGTGTGTTTTTAATTCCGAAAGGTGGTAGGTCTTTTCATACTTTTCAGCCTACTGCCTTTTGGTCTTACTTGAATTAAGGAATCTCAATGGCTAGTGAAGTCGATATATGTAATTTAGCACTATCTCATATTGGAGCAAGTGCGACTATTTCAAGTTTAACGGAACAGTCAGAAGAGGCGTTCCATTGTAATTTATTGTATGCTGATGCTCGTGATACGTTATTACGTTCATTCCCCTGGGGATTTGCAACACGTCACCTAGCACTATCAGATGTCGGTACACCACCAGGCAACTGGAATTATAGATACAGTTATCCAAATGATTGTTTGTTTGCAAGAGAAATTCTTCAAACCAATACAGTCGCTGGTAGTAATGATCCTATCCCCTTTGAAGTCGCATTAGGTGATGCCTATGACTCCAGGGTAATATTAACCGATCAAGAAACAGCAACCCTAATTTATACCTACCAAGCAACCAATACGTTGGTGTTTGAACCGATGTTTATTAATGCCCTAGCGTGGAAGTTAGCGAGTGAAGTTGCTATGCCATTAGTTAGAGATGAAAAACGAATGCAGACAGCTTATCAAATGTACCTAAACGTATTAAGTGAGGCCAAGACATTCAATGCTAATGAGTCTCATATTGATAGAAACACAGAGGCGAGTTGGATTACAGGGCGTAGCTAATGCCTATTAATACGATACAACCTTCTTTCTCAGGTGGTGAGTTAGCTCCATCTCTACACGCTCGTGTTGATCTTGCTAAATACGCTGTAGGTTTAAAGACCTGTCGTAACTTTATAGTCCAGGCTCATGGTGGTGTTACTAATCGATCAGGTACTAAATTTATCTGTGAAACAAAAACCGCTGGAGCATCATCAACCACACTTACAAGGCTTATTCCTTTTGAATTTAATACTGAGCAAACCTATGTTCTAGAGTTTGGTAATTTGACTATGCGGGTCATTAAGGATGGTGGCCTTGTATCATTATCATCCACCCCAGCAGCCTACAATGCGTCAACCACTTATGCTGTTGGTGACCATGTTAGCTCTAGTGGTGTTAATTATTACTCTAAGGTGTCTAGTAATACTGGTAATACACCAGCGAGTAGCGCAACTCAATGGTATCCCTTGGATGGTCTTGTTGTTGAAATCCCTATACCTTATTCAGACTCACAACTTGCAGATTTAAAATTTACTCAATCGGCTGATGTTATGACAATGTGTCATCCATCGCACCCAGTTAAAGAAATTAAAAGAACCTCACATACAAACTGGACAATAGCTTCTATAACATTTGGAAGTGTAATTACAGCGCCTAGTATGTCAGGAGTAACTAGACAAAATTACGATGCAAGCAATCCAGACACTAGTTATTCTTATGTGGTAACTGGTGTAGATTCAGTTACAGGCAATGAATCAGTTGCCTCAAATGTGGGAACAATAACGAATAACGCTTTAAGCGCGACAGTTACCAATACAGTTAGCTGGAACTGGTTTGGCTCTGATGGTAGTGATAGTTTTAACGTCTATAAATACGTTGGTGGTATTTATGGTTTTATAGGTAGGGCAGAGCAACAACCAATTGGAGTATTAACAACATTTATAGATAACAATATTGAGCCTGATGCAAATGATTCACCAGCTACAGCAAGAACAGTATTTAATACTACCGATGAGTATCCAGCAACAGTAAATTACTACCAACAGCGCTTAGTCTTTGGGCAAACAAATAATGACCCCCAAAAGATTTATATGTCTCAGGTTGGTAGTTACCACAACTTTAATGTCTCAGAACCTTTAAGGGATGATGACGCCGTAACTTTTACTATTGCAGCTTCCCAGGTTAATGAAATTAGACACTTTGTACCACTATCCGATATGATTGTTCTTACTTCAGGTGGTGAGTGGTTAATGACTGCTAATGATGGCGTTATTACACCATCCTCTATTCAAGTTAAACCTCAAGGCTATCGTGGTACAGCAGATGCGCCACCGATTGTTGTTGGTAATACAATTATTCATATTCAGTCTAAAGGGTCAATTATTCGTGATTTGGCATTCACTCTCGAATCAGACTCCTATACAGGTAATGATCTAACAGTTCTCTCGAATCACCTGTTCGCGGGAAAAACAGTAAAAGAATGGGCCTACGCCCAGGCACCTCACTCTATCGTTTGGGTAGTATTAAGTGATGGAACCTTGGCGGCCCTAACCTACATGAGAGAGCATGAAGTATGGGGTTGGTCAAGACACGATACTGACGGCATCTTTGAGAGTGTTTGTAGCATTGCTGAAGGAGATGAGGATGCTACTTACTTTGTTGTTAAGAGAACAATAGGTGGTGCAACTAAGCGTTATATAGAGCGCCTAAATACAAGAGTATTTACAGAAGTTGCAGATGCGTTTTTTGTGGACTCAGGACTTTCATACGATGGTACACATACTGGTTCTACATCAATGACACTATCGGGAGGTTCAGCCTGGACACATAGCGAAACATTAACACTAACTGCTGGAGCATCAACCTTTGTTTCTGGTGATGTTGGAAATACCTTTACTTTAACCATAGGGACAGAGACTTTAGTGTGTACCGTTCAAGGTTATACAGGTGCAACCGTTGTCACCGTTAAAGCGGGTCGAGATGTACCAACTGCCTTTAGAAATGTCGGAACAACATCCTGGGCTAAAGGTGTTGATGCAATCTCAGGACTAACGCACTTAGAAGGCAAGACTGTATCCATATTGGCAGATGGTAATGTTGAAGCTCAACAGACAGTCTCATCAGGTGCAATAACAATTTCAAATCCAGCAACCAAAATACATATTGGATTACCGATTCAAGCAGACCTTGAGACATTAAACCTGGAGCTTGGGCAACCAACACAGCAAGGAAAGAAGAAGAGTATTTCAGCGGTGACATTAAGGGTAGAAGCATCACGAGGTGGCAAGATTGGATATGACGCAGATAACTTAACAGAATTTAAACAGAGAGCGTATGAGCCATACGGTACAGCAACCTCTTTAAAAACAGGTGATATTCGTGTCACCATACCCTCTACATGGTCAATAGAGGGTCCTCTTTTCTATAGGCAAGACGATCCCCTTCCTATGACATTATTGGCCGTTATTCCAGAGGTGAGTGTTGGCGGATAAGATTGAAATTAGAGAGGTTGAAGCGGGTGATATTGCGATCTTGGTAAAGAATATGCGTGAACACGATAAACAAGAGGTTAATGCTGCGACCAATATGGGTATTCGTAATGCGGTTAAAACTTCAGTTAATTTATCGTCTTACTCAAAGACTGGACTGGTGAACGATGAGTTGGTATGTATGTGGGGAGTGTGTCCAATATCACTCCTTAGTAGTTCAGGTTCACCGTGGATGTTAGGAACCGATTTAATAGAAAAAAAACAACGAGTATTCTTGAGACGATCTAAACCTTGGCTCGATGATATTCGTAAAGATTATAGGTATTTAGAGAACTTTGTTGATGCGCGTAATGTGCTATCAGTTAAGTGGCTCAAATGGTTAGGATTTGAAATGGATGAGGCAGAGCCATACGGCATACATGGTGAGCCTTTTCATAAATTTACAATGGAGACTTAGTATGTGTACCCCGATGATTGGAATGATGTTGAATTTTGCTGGTGCTATGGCCCAGGCGCGTGGTCAACGTCATGCCGCCGCGTCCAAGGCAGCAGAGTATGAATATCAAGCAAAGATTGATGACAATAATCGTAAGGTCGCTGAATGGAAAGCAGCAGACGCAATCGCCCGCGGCAAAAAGGAAGAGTCATCACATCGAATTAAAGTGGCAGCACTCAAGGGTAGACAACGTAGCGCCCTGGCAGCAAGTGGGGTGGTTGTTGATAGTGGTTCAGCGCTTGACATACTTGCAGACACAGCAGCGCTAGGAGAGTTAGACGCTCTTACAATTCGTTCTAATGCAGAGCGTGAAGCTTACGAACATAAAGTAACTGCTAGTAATTTAACGGCCAACGCTGGGATGAAACGAATGGGAGCTGGAAACGCATTAATTGCTGGAAAGATTGGCTCAATGACATCATTATTATCAGGTGCTGGTTCAGTTGCTAATAAGTGGTACAACTACAAATATACATAAGGATTAACAATGGCAACAGTCCCTCAATATGAAATAGGTCAAGTTAAAGACAAAGCCGTTAGTGGTGGATTCCAACAAATTCAAACTAACCCTGATGCCTTTGGTGCGGGTATAGCACAAGCCCAAATACAACAAGGTCAGGCAATCAGTCAGCTTGGTGACCAGGCATGGCAAACAGCATTTCAACAACGAGACATCCTAGACCAGGCAACGCTTCGTGAAAGGGACAATTTATTGTCTGCCAAGATAAGGGAATTAATATCCGATGATGGTGGTTATCTATCGTTATCAGGTCGTGCCGCAGTTGATGCTAAAGCGAGTATTGAATCACAGTTAGCGGCCTATAAGAAAGAACTCGCAAAAGACCTTGATCCAAGAATATTAGGTAAATATAACCAAGTAGCTGATCAAAGATTATCAAGTGCCTTTACAACTATTGATGGTCATAATCGAACTCAAACGGATGCCTGGAATAAAGATGAGAGGGTAGCTCGAATAGCAAGCGCAGTTCAAAATACCGCTGCTAACTTTGGTAATCCAGCAGCCATGAAATTAGAGTTAGATTTAGGACTACGAGAGGTTGATTCACAATTACTCGATGTTTGGGGAATTGATGCGAGTGCGCCAAAGGATGATGGTGAAAAAGCGATCATTGCTAAACAAAGGTTAGCCTTTACAACAAAAGCCCATGAAGCGGTTATTGCTAATCATCTAGCTAACAATGACTACCTTAATGCCCAAGCACACTTTGATGAGCATAAGGGGGCTATTGATGCCACTATGTATGATGATATTGAAAGAGCATTACAAACTCATACTAGAGCTGGGGAAGTAAATTCCGCTGTTGAAACTATATTAGCTGATGGTGGTTCACTCAAACAGCAACTTGCAAAAGCTCGTAAGATACCAGATCAAACATTAGCCAACGCCGTTGTCCAGGAACTTAAAGTTAGAGAGCAAGAAGATCAAGCACAGATTCAATTAAATGAAGCAGAGGCACTTAAACGTGTTAACCAACAAATCGCTAATGGTGCAACATCAAGAAGTCAGATTAATCCTGATGACTGGGCTGCCTTGTCAGGTACCGATCAAGCAAACTTAGAAGATTACTTTACACAAAGAATTAATGCTGAAGATGCTATTAATGATGAGATCAAACGTGAGAAAGAGGAGACAGCAAAAAACCTTGTTTACCGCAAACTCGCTGATAATGAAGAGATAACAACAGCAGACCTTATGGCAATGTCAGGGACGGATTACTTTAACTACACCGAAAAAGTAGAAGCCATACTTCTTAAAGAAACGAATAAGATACATTTAGATAACTACCACATAATTAACGCGCAAATAGCAATCGGCAAGACCTATGCTGAAATCCAAAAGTCTCATAGTAGTGAATGGGACAAAATGTCTGGGGAAGCCAAACGTCTTATGAAAACATTGCTTGATACTAAAGCCGAAAAGCTAGAAGACGATGAACAATTAGAAATGTATGAAACAGCATTACGAATGCTTGGCGATGATTTTAATACTGAAATTGACCAGTCAGTCTTTAATGAGATGTCTGCAATACAAGAGTTAACTGTTAGGGACAAACAACAATCGCTTAAAGACCAGGCAAATAATCGAACATATACAGCTGAGGCAAGAGCAGAAGAGGCTGCTTATAGTAAAGTTCTTAAACACTTAGTAGATGGTGGAACGCTAGAAAATCTAGAGGCTGGTTTGTGGGATCAACTTAATGGCCCTCATCAATCAAGTATTACAACGGCTTTGGATACATCAGCAGCAAAAAATGCTAAAGCCCAACTGGATATTGATAAACAAAAGAACTGGCTAACCTTTAGTCAAATGGCGGTTAATGATTGGGCCGAATTCCAAAAGGTTGACCTTAGTTTATTTGTTGGGTTGTTAACCGATGCCAATCATTCTAAGCTCGTAGAGATGCAATTGAACCAGGGTTCAGCTTCATTATCAGGAACTAGAGAGGGCCATCTAAAAATGGTCATCGGCTCGTTAGGTTATGACTACAACGTAGACTCTATTGGTAAAGGTGATAAAGGTGATGATGTTAGGCGCTTTATTGCTGAAGTTGATATGTTAGTACAGGCCCACTTTACGCAGACAGGAAACGATGTAAATGATGTTGAGTACAAGGCAATTGTTACTAGATTACTAACAGACCTAGTTTGGAATAACAAAGGAAAGAATGAAGAAGAGCCACTCATTATGGCTATAGATGAACCTGAAAGATTGTTTATTAAAGTCAATACCGCTTCAGGAAAGACAGAGGATGTCTACTTAAAAGATATACCAGCAGTCGAGAGAGCAACAATTATTGGTTATATGAAAGCCCTAGGTGAAAAAATCACAGAACAAGGAATAGCACAACACTTTTTTGACGCTTCTATTACTTCAGGAAAAAATTAATAATGGCAAAACCTTACGGCATCAAAGATGACAAGGATGAAGACGAAGGTGTAACTGTTGAAACACCAAGTTTAACAGGGATAGAAGGGCTTGTAGATACAAACTCACCTTTAAAAGCAGAACCCTCTTCAACGGTTGACTATAGTTCTTATTTTAAAAACCTTGAAACACAACAGGCGGCATCTACAGCAATAGAACAAGACCTTAATGCGCTTGATCCACCTGGGCCAGACTATGCTGCTTATTTTGCTGAGAAAACGGAGAACAATCTCAAGCGTTTAAAAAATAATATTCATCTTGCCTCACTAGCTGATGCTGAACAAGTAGCAGAAATACAACGCCTATCAGAAGAGTCTGGATTACCACCAAGTTATATTCAAGGCAATGTTGACCAAGTTCAACGAATGATAAAGTTGATGGAGTTGGATGCTGGTAAGTTAGCAAAAGAATCCCCTATCTTAGCGAAACAATTAAATGATCCTATTTTTGCTGCTCTAGCCTATGATGATATAGACAATTTAAGTGCTATAGAAACCGCAGTTCATGGTGTTTCCACTACAGTTCGTTCTGTAGCCGCTGGAGTTCCAGGGGTATCTGGAGGACTATATAGTGTGTTTGGTGCTGTTCCTGGCTCACTTGATGCCATGATGGATGTAATTGGGATAGATACTGAAAAACCTGGGACACTCACACATCTACCTCAATTTATTAGTGAGAAGTTTCAAGAAGTAGCTAGAGGTCAATTTGAATTGGCTGATCAATTACGCGGTGATTTAAGTCGTTACAGCCCTAATATGCAATCGTTCTTTATGGGCTTTGAGTCATTAGGAATTATGGCCCCAGGTATGGCTGGTTTTATGTTGACAGGTAATCCAGCATTTTTATATGGAACCGCTGGTGTTGCAGAGGGTGGTCGTAGTTTTGATGAAGCGTTGTCACAAGACTTGTCATTCTCTCGATCATTATTGTTTGGTATTACCCAAGGTACAACGGAAGCTGCTTTTGAAATGCTTCCAGCAATGCGTTATTTAAGAGACACTAAATTGGGTTCGTCTTTCTTTAAAAAGTGGTTAACGCAATTAGCAATTGAAATACCTCAAGAACAACTGACAACTATAACTCAAGAATTTAATGAGTTTATGATTTTGCCGTCTCATAAAGACATGACCTTTGGTGATTACTTAGAGCAAAGACCAGAGTCCGCTTGGCATACTCTTATTGCTACGCTAAGTGGAACAACGGCACAGACTTCAACAATGCACTTTACAAACGCAGCATTAACTAAATACACAAATGCTGGAATAAAAATTGATCCCTCATTAATAGCCTTACTTGAAGATAACGAGAGAGCGAAAGAAGCACTTGCTGCAAAACAAAAAATAGATGACCTTGCTGCTAAGATAGCAGAATCTAAGATGAACAAGCTGTCCCCTGAATCGCTCAAGGGTTTTATTTCAGAGTTGTTTCAATCAGAGGTTGAAGGACAAACGCCTGAAGTAATTATATATGCTCAAGAGTTAGTTCAATATGCAGAAGAACAGGGAATTGATTTAAAAGATATTTCACCACTAATTGCAGAACAAGTAGAAGAGACTATAGCGACACAAGGTTTCTTCTCATTTAAAGTCGAAGATTATCTTACTGAAATTGCCAATAGTGAACATGGCCCAGGACTCAATGAGTTATTACGAATCAATGAAAACGCAATGTCTGTTAAAGAGGCTAATTCTTGGAACGCTGAGAGCAATCAAAAACTCATAGATCAAGCAGATGCCATTATCTCTAGTATGGCAAATGAAGATAAAGTGCCTGGTGAAGAAGTCTTTAATGAGGTTGTTAGACAATTAGAAAACATTGGTGTTTCAAGAGATGAGGCTAATCAAAGTGCTGCGCTTTATAAAGCATTCTTTACCATTATGGGTGATCGTGCTGGGGTAGATGCTAAACAGTTATATGATCGTTATGGGATAGAGCTTCAAAGGAATCTTCCTGAAGGTGCTGCTGTTGCTGCCCAAACACAAAATCTAGATGATCTAGCAGATACACTATTGAAACCTGAAGATGCGGGAACATTGTCAGGAAGTGCTATTGCAAAAGAAGCACAGACTATGGGTACAGCAGACGAGGAAATGAGTGATCAAGAAACTGGAGGATTTCTTCCTGAGACTCTTGCTGATATTAGGAAAGAAAACTATATCAACCAAACAATAAATATCGAAGAGTTAATAAAAAATAACCCTGATTTAAAAAGTAATATCGAATCAGAAGTAAGAGAATTTGAAGGAGAGGCATTTGCGATGAATCCAATTGTCTCTTCAGAAGGTAGGGTTATAGACGGCTGGAATAGAATAGCCCAATTAGTAAAAGATGGTGTTACAGATATACAAGTTTTACAAGGTGTTGCTAGTTCAGGTATTACAATAGAACAAATACAAGAGATTAGAGATTATCTTGAAAGTCAAATGGGTGTTGACCTAGACACAGCCACGAAAGAAGAACTAAGAGACCTTATACAGAAATCATTCTACGATCCTCAAGGCAATGTCCTAGACCAGGCAGCGTTTCATGGTACTGGTTTGGAAGAAATCATTGAAGAATTCTCTACTGACTTTATCGGTACTGGTGAAGGTGCGACAGCTTATGGTTGGGGACTCTACTTTGCTTCAAAAAAAGAAGTAGCTGAATGGTATAAGGGTAATGTTGCAGCTGGGAAAACTATTATTGATGGTGAGGTTATAAGTAATGATGACTTTACTTCGTTTGAATGGTTATCTATTTTAGATATTAACAGACTTGGTTCTGACAATGCCTTAAAGATTAGAACAGAGCATGAAACACTATGGAAAGAACAAAGCGAAAAAAGTTTTGATAATATATTAGACGCAGTTAAAGATACAAAAGAACTGGTTTCTACCTGGAAAAGATTAGGAGAAGAATTAAAACAGGCATCTACTAATAAAAATATTAGTTTAATAGGTTCTGTTGGAAGGTATCAAATGTGGCTTCGGGATGTCGCATATTCAGCAAAGGTAGAACTGGAAGGGTTAAAAGTTGACCCAGAAGACCCTTTTAATGGATACACACCTGTTGATCAATTACTAAAAGAGTGGCATAGGATTAATGAAGATAAATCAAATCAAAATCTATCAACCATATCTCCACGAGTAGAAGCACTTCAATCTTTTGAAGGTAAAGATATAAGAGACGCAGAAGGAAAAGTCTATCAAGTAGAGCTTGCACCAAAAGAAGAAGATTATTTGATGTGGGATTTAGGAATTGAACAACAGTCAGATAAAGTTAAAAAAGTAATTAAAAAGTTAAAGAAAGAAATGAATTTAGGTGCTACTGGTGGTTTGTTTCATGGCTCAGATGTTTATAAGCTCATGGGATACTATAGCCAAGGGTTAGGAGGAAAGAAAGGTGTCTCGCTTAAACTCTTAGAGGAAGGTATCCGTGGCATTAAGTTTGCAGATGGTAATACAAGAAACAATGTTATTGACGGTGGTGTAATAAATTACAACTACGTTATCTTTGATGATAAAGATGTATCAATTACCAAGACCTTTAATCAAGAAGCTGTAGAGCCTAATGAGCCTGAACTATCACTTGAAGAGTTTATAGACGCTAAACAATATCAAGGCACACATAGACCACCATCATCAGGTTATGGAGCGCCTGGACATGATGTAACAGATGGTATGTATCCTGACGATGTTTATGGGTCTAATGGAAATAGATATTACGGTGATGGTTCAGCCGCTGGAGAGCAAGCTATCAATCATATGCGTCAGATGAGAGGCAATCCTGACTTTGAGATTACTGTTTATAGAGCTGCTCCTAAAAAAGCTAAAACAATTAATCCTGGCGATTGGGTTACAACAGTTAAAAGTTATGCTGACGAACATGGTTGGCGTCAGTATAACGAAGGCGAATACAAAGTTATAAGTAAAAAAGTTAAAGCTAAAGAAATTTATACAGAAGGTAACTCAATATTTGAATGGGGTTATCAGCCAACACCAAGAGAAGAACTTTTCCAAACTGTTCCAATAATGAGTGGTAAAGAAAACCTTAGACGATTTGGCTTAGATGAAAGAGAACGAAATAATAATGCTGATGTAGCTCTTGCTTTAGAAACACGACAAAGAAAAAAATATGGGTTTATTGAGTTTAATGACTTCAGTCCAGAGGCCCAGTCAAAAGTTGCGGGATGGATTACTGCTGAAATAAAGCATTCAGTATCTCGAATTGATGATCCAAATTCTGCTGTTGGTTGGTATTCAATAAAATTTCAAAGAGCATTAGATACACTCGGTAAAAAATACCCTGAGTTTATTAACGATAAAACTTTTAAGAACTCTAAATTAAAAGGTGTACAGGCTTTAGGAAATAAACAAAATACGAGAGACTTTTTTACACTATTAGTTGCCATGACTTCAGATGGTCAGAAAGTCAAACAGAACTTTGCTTTAGCTGAAGCTCTATATAAGAAATTTAGAAAGACTGGTTTAGTCCCTGAGAAGGGTAAGTTTGGTGGTGAGCGTAATGCCTCTATGATAAGAAACGCTAAACGTATTAATCAAATGGTAGCTGAAAAAGGTTTTGAGGGAACACGCGATTTTCTACTTCAAATAAAAACAGTTGGTGAACTTAATAAAATTGCTGCAAAAGAAGGTTTAAAGTTTGATAGTGGATTTTTAGTAGATACCAAAATGCCAATGGCATCCGTTGTTATAGGTGATAAGTTAGGTACCTTTTACGCAAACCTTATGGCCCAGGAAGGTTATGTCACTATGGATAGGTGGTTCTCTCGAACTATAAATCGTTATCGTGGTAATTTATTAGCGAAGCCAACCAAGATAGGACTGAAACGATTCAGAGAACTTATTAATCAACCTAAGTTAACTGATGAAGAAACAGTTATGGCAACGATACCATTTCAAAAATCATATCAAGATCGTGGATTTAAAGGTGGCAATGAAATAGAAAAAGCAGCT
>ERZ1046148.1347-NODE-1347-length-12502-cov-6.091669_pt1 | contig 12502 bp, 8 predicted proteins | sample MGYA00383090_ERZ1046148 | MGnify/ENA primary metagenome ERZ1046148 (study PRJEB29581, sample SAMEA5548360) | metagenome | biome: marine; feature: coastal; material: water | depth 25 m | study: Short-term variability in the microbial, nano- and picoplankton...
CCACTTGAGAGCCCCTCTTAACAGTGACGGGTTACTCACAACACCAACATGTCAACCAGTGACCCTTTTGGACACATTTCGTAGTATCCTATTTGTGCAGTAGAAACCATCGCCGAGAGCATCTAAAACATCCCCCAAAATTATGCCCAAATCAATTTACTGCGCCAATAATCACAATGCTCTATGGCCAATATCGGTTCTGTAATGTGATCCTTCAAGTTCAATTTGAGAAATTAATTGGTATGCAAGATTCTTGGCATCCCCTAATGTATCTGCCAAAGCCGAACAGGACAGAACTCTTCCACCAGTCGAAATATAATCCCCATTTGCATCCAATTCAACACCGGCGAAATTGACCCATGCAACACCCTTAGGAGTTTGAATTATCTCGCCACTTAGACCCCTAATTAGCCTCCCTTTTACGGGAGATGATGGATAACCTTCAGCAGCGAGAACGACGGTTAATGCTTGCTTATCGAAAAATGTAACTTGTTGTTTTGAAAGGCCATCAGTAGCAGCAGAATGCAATAATGTGTAAAAATCAGAAGAGATTAGAGGCAAGGTGATTTGGCATTCTGGGTCACCAAAGCGAACATTAAATTCAACCACATATGGATCCCCTGTTCGTGTGATCATTAGACCGACAAAAAGAACTCCCCGGTATGGAATCTCTTGCCCTGACAAATATGTGTGCATAGGCTCAATAATTCTCTCAATAGTTTTTTGGTAGACCGATTCTGTAACGACTGGAGCGGGACAATAAGCACCCATGCCACCGGTATTAGGACCGAGGTCACCGTCATATGCACGCTTATGATCTTGAGAACATGGCAAAGTGACGAAACCGGTGCCGTCCATTACTACGAGCATACTGGCTTCTTCACCCGGCAAAAAATCTTCAAGCAAAACCTTACCATCTGATGCGATAGAAGAGGCAATAAACGTCTTTGCCTCAGACCTGTCAGAAGTGACGACAACACCTTTACCACCTGCTAAAACATCCCTTTTAACGACCCATGGATTTCCCGAAAAGTCATCGAGTGCGGCATCGATATCTGAATCACTATCCAATACATGGAAAGCTGCTGTCGGCACACCTGCATTATGCATTACTTGCTTTGCATGTAACTTTGAACCTTCCAAGTTTGCCAATTTAGCAACAGGTCCGAAACAGGGGATATTAGCGGCTGATAGTGCATCCGCCAATCCACGACATAGAGGTGCTTCTGGACCCGTGACCACCAAATCTGCTCGCAAACTTTTTGCTAGTTCAACCAAACCAGAAACGTCATCTGCTGAGACCGAATGATTTGTTGCAATGCTGATGGTTCCTGCATTTCCAGGAGAACAATGAATTTCAGAGACCAATTGAGATATGGAGAGTTGTTTGCAAATTGAATGTTCTCTGCCGCCGCTTCCGACTACAAGAACTACGCTTCCCGCCATATCACGAGGTCAATGACGGCACCACATAAGCAAATCGCGTAGAGATACTGCAACTAATGAACCGATATAGGGGATTTATTCATATGTCTAGTTACTTAGGCAAAAATATGACCTCATTATCAACGGCTTCGCAATACGCTGAAGAGATTGTTTCTGAATTGGGACCTATTTGTGCAGCGCTTATGGTATTGTGGCTCTACTTGCCGGGTTTTTTAGCAAATACTTATGCAATGATGTGGGGTAAGTGGCTGCCAAAAACGGGTTATGGTCCATGGCCAATTGATGGCGGCAAAAATTGGAAAGATGGCAATCGTATTCTAGGCGATGGTAAAACTTGGAATGGTTTAATCGGTGGCTCTCTCACTTCTGGACTTATGTCGATGATAATTGTAATGCAGATGGGCGAACCTACTGCGATTAGTGAAACTAGCGCCTCTATATTCATTCATCCATTAACCGGCTATGAGGGAAGTTGGTGGGACACTGGATCATCACTATCAAGTGCATTCATATTGGGTTCTTTTCTTGGATTCAGTTGTTTATTAGGTGATTCTGCCGGTTCATTCTTAAAGCGTAGAAGAGGCTTAAAGAGGGAAGGTGATGTCTCTTCTAAAGCCCCACTACTCGACACATTACCATTTGCAATCATGGTGTTTTGTTTTGGATTATTATTCTTAGGTGATGCTTTAATTTCTGCAACTCAATTAGCCATTCCAATGCTACTGATAGTCGTAATAACACCAATATTGCACAGAACATTCAATGTAATTGGCTACAAAATCGGCTGGAAGGATGTTCCATATTGACACTCACAATCCGGCAAAGCATTCATGTGCAGGCGTCAAGTCAATCATCACATGCGCCAAGCACTATTTGCCACTATGATTCTGTTAGTAGCAACCTTTTCAGCAATACCTTTGACCTCAGCTACTGCCCCTAGTGGTGACTCAGATGAAACAATTTCTTCAGCAACTGTTTGGGATGAAGATGGTATATTAAACGGAACTTTATTGGTTGAATCTGGTTCATCGTTAACAATAAATTCCAATGTTTCCGTAATTAGTGGCTCTAGCATCACGGTTGAAGATGGTGCGTCACTCACTTTGAATGGTAATCTAGTTGGCGCAGAATTGGATTCAATGATTAGACTTCAATACGATTCAAGTTTACTGTTTAACCTTGGAGATGTTGCTGAATCAGGAACAATGAGAATTGAATTCGACTATCAAATTCCCTCCGAGTTCATATTCAACATCACTGTTGGAGAAGAGGTAACCAATGCATCAGGAGAACAATTTGTTGACATTACAGTCCCTCTTAATGGAGACGATATTTATGTCAACTTCTCAATCAGTTCATTTTCAACAACCCATATTACTTCAGTTTCATTTGCACATAGTGGAGGTACTGTTGTGACTTTTAGTCCACAAGAAATGAATTACCAGAGTGCAAGTTTAGTCTGGCTATCTTCTTCTTTCAATATGAATGTACTTGGAGATTTTACAATGGATTCAGCGACTTTAGATGGTGCTGATTTGAATTGCCTTGGTCAATGTATTATCACTAGTTCACAATTAACTGGTAGCGCACCGATCAACATTCAAAACGAAGGTTCACTATCAATTTCAGAAAGCATTATTTCCGGTTCAAGAACTGATGAAGACATTATTGCTCATGATGTAGCAGCACTAACCTATACCTCAAACACTGGTACTGGGGGCGATACTGATTCTTGGATTCGACTATTATCTGAAAGAATAATTCAGACCAATAGCAATTCTGTAAATGTTTACGAAACGGGGATTGGATATGGTAATGATACACGTTATGATATTACAAATGAAAGTGGTATTGTGGATATCGGCGGAAGTGAATTTAGGCGAATTGTAGAATGGATGGATGGTGACGGAATACAGCATATAGAAGCAGGAGTTCTTACATTTACAATCACTTCAGGTTGGGGCGTTTTCAACACCACTATTGCAGCACCGCATACACCATATGCAGAAATAAATATCCCATTACCATACATTTCAATTGATGATATTGATTTGGAAAAAGATATTGCTAATGTTAATGAAAGCATTGGTTTCATGCTAACAGTCAGTAACACAGGAGTTACTGAAGCAACTGCAAACATTCGTTGCTATGTTAATGGGGAGGACGTTGATACCGCACCTTCAACAATTACTGTAACTCTTCTTCCAGGAGAGAGCAAAAAAACACCTGTTAGTTGGTACGGATATGATGATGGTCAAAAGATTCTGGTTTGCAAGGCACTAATACCAAACATCCTAGAGGATTTGAGTGAAGACATTACCAATACTGAAGGTGCAAGTTCACAAGAGGTCTCTTGGATTTACAAAGAAGAAGCAGCAGATGCGCCTCTTTTGATATATGGAACCGTAGTGGTTGCAATTCTAGGTGGTCTGTGGTTTTACACAAGAAATACTAGAGATTCGGAGATAGAACTTGAATCCAATGAACAAGGAAAGCAGTATGTAGAGGAACTCGAAGAAGTCACTGCAGAAAGCGACGACGCTTGAGATTGATGCTAGTGACTTTTTACTTGTTTAATCAAGCACTGCAGACTATGTTATCCGAATCTGCTTCATCTGATTCCCATGTAAGGTTCCAAGCATATTCGTCTATGACTGTAGTTGGTGATGTTGAATACAAATCATTGATTATTGTTACTTCAAATGTGTAGCATCCATCGTCATCATAAAAGTTTTCTCTTTCTAGGTATTCTGCTCCAGCATCATCTTCAATAGTACCTGCAAGTCCAAGCCAATACACCGTTTGCCCGGAAACTGCACCGCTAACCGGGCTATTCCAAGTCGCATCAATACCATCAACGACAATTGTGTTATGAGACCATACAACACTGCCGCCATACTTGATTTTAACATCCACTGAATAATCTGTTGTAATTGTCTTGTAAGTGGAAAGTGAACTTTCTCCTCCATTCAATGGACCTACATTAGGGTTCATCAATCCAAGGGCAAGGTCAACTCTAATGCCTTCAACTACTACTCGGGACTCTTCGTTTTCAGTAATTGTATCGGTCACAGTGGAAAATTTAACTGATGCATCGTTCATTTCACGATTCATCAAATCTGAAGTGATTGGAATTGTACTGGATTCGCCTTCATCTGTGGTAACTGTTAATTCATAAATAGTGATAGTTGAACTATCATAATCTTGGGCATTTGCAACGAATATATCTGATAGACTCACTTCGAATCTGTGTAGATTATTGGACATCTCTCCACTTTCAGTCCAAACTTCAGCACCATCTGCACTAATTGATGCTGTTACAGAACTAACAAAGAAAGAACCTCTAACTAAAAAAGTTAATTTGTCATTCTTTTCATCTATTGATAGATCTGAAATTCCAGCGGCGGAACCACCCAGAGCTATACCAGCGAGTACCGGAGTTGCAATTAGCAAAAGAGCACAGATTGAAAGAACGATGGTCTTTTGCCTATCAACCGCATCCCAAATTAGATAGAATGAGCCACCAAAGAGCGATATTGGAACAAGCCATAAAGGAATGAATCCGAGTATATCTTGTAGGGCCGATAGCCCAAATAGGTTGAAACCTGAACTAGGCCACATTAGTATGAAACCAACTAATGCTAGAGCGTAGCCGATTTTTCCATTTTTAGAAATATTAGTAAAGCTCAATGAGTTACCTTCGTTTGAACCTTCATCTAACATACCTGCCGAAGAATTGGAATTCTTCGGAGGATCTGCTTTGACTTCCTCTTCGATAGTTGCAGGCTCAATTACTTCAGCCTCAATAACAGTATCATCTTTGGCCGCATTCGCTTTATCTAATAATCCACTCACACATATCCACTCCGCTTATACTGACTTTACAGCAAGGGTGTTATCAATCAAACCCTTGAAAGGGATGATATCATGCCTAGTTTACAGGGTTGAAGAATATGCCGTTACAGCCCGGGAGCGCGTTCGCGCCATTCGGTGATTCCTTCTTCTTCATCTTCGTTGAGCCTTCTACCAACCACTGCTGCAGCAAGGGCTAACATTGAAAGAGCAGGTATTACTTCAAAACCAGGAAGATATACACCACGTACATAGATGGTGATCATTTGTGATTCACGCATACATCCACCGTTCTGGCAAGCAAAGTCAGACTCTGCATAGAAGTCTAGAACATGGTAAGCATCAGTCCATCCTTGGTTCTTAGGTGTACGAATCATTACACGAACCTTCTGTGGAGCAACCTTAGATTCCAACTGCACCTTAACCGCTGGCAAGTTGATTGTAAATCCTGCATCTTCAAGTGACTTACGTGAAGCATCAGTAATTCCAACCTTCATGAAATCAACTTGGTTTCCAAGATTGTATACCTTGAACTCAAAGTTCTTGTCAACCTTCGGCTGCAACTGAACGAAAGGCTCTACTGCCTCAACTTGAACAAGTGAATATTGTTCAATATTGACAATTAGAGTATTTGTTGAATCTGCTTGATTAGGAGGTGTTAATCCGTTGATTTCTTGAACTGTTGCTGAAATAGTGAGTTGCCTAGCTTGAACTGCCATATATGGGTCGGCTCTTACAGATACTTGGAAATCAACTTCAGCACCAGCACCAACATACATATTTCCTGGTGAAGCTGTTGCCAATCCATCACTGGTCACCATGATTGCAACCTTCTCAATCCATGAAGTAGGGTTTTCAAGTGTACAGGTAGTATATCCAGATGGAATAGCACCAGGATTTACTTGGATGTCGATGTTATTTGGAGCGCAGGTCAATGATATCGCTGCGGTAGGCGTAGGTACTTGTGCAGCAACAGGAGTTGCGACTAAAAGAAGTGAACACATATACAGTGCACATAGGAAGATAGAGCGCTTTAGTGGAGACATGATATCACCTAACAAAGAAGCCCAACTAAGACACACTCATAACCATTTGGGGCGGATGAATAGAAAAAGTGCTCTTGATTAAGTTTTGTCCAACAACCAAAAAGGACTCCTAACCAGTTTGTAGACGCTTTTTCAATTATAAAAAATATGCAAAAAGAGGTTTATCTCGCTCATATCACCTGATACAATTAGGTGAAAGCGAGGTGCTTTCTGCATAAGGTTCAAAATTGTAACTGCAGCCCACGGCTTATCGGGCCTGTAGCTTAGTTGGTTGGAGCTCCCGGCTCATAACCGGGTGGTCAGGGGTTCAAGTCCCCTCGGGCCCATCTAAAATGTTCACCTAGTTTGCTTAATTTGAGTAGTTGGAAAGTGAGGTCTGAGATGGCTTTATCCATTCACGGACTTTCGTTTCAACAACATCTCTGATAGCCTCTGGAACAAAAATTAATGCCCTCTCGAAGGGTTGACTTAGTGAGCGAATAAGGGGCGACTTTTCAGCAGCATCGGAACCATCTTCCAACAAGATGCCTTGGGAATACGGTTTGTATCCGACCTTAGATATTTTTGAACAGATAACCTCAATCTCAGGATCATAGCCCGCTTCTTGAACCATCGCTTTGACTTTGTCAATTATTACATCACTCATCTCAGTTGTAAAACCATCAATCCTCAATGACTTGTGGAAATCTCTTCTCGACAAGAGTCGTGTTGCGTATTCAGAGAGCATCGCATCCTCATGCTCTGCCCACTCCGTTAACACTACTTTGACATGTGAATCATTCAATGTAGCATATCCAACTGCTGTCAATTCCTCCTCGATAAGCATCAATTCCAATTGTTTTGATAATTCCAATTTCCCTTGTTGGGCTAGGAATCGGGCACGAGATAGCATATTTACTAGATATGATTGAGTTAACATGTTCACTTTGTGGAAATATACTTGATGGTACATGTGATATCTCGTCACCAAATATGCTTCTATTGCCGGTAGCCCCCATGATTTTACGAAGAAATGCCCATCCTCACCAACTCTTAGCGCTCTGATAACCCTTGCAACATCAAAACCACCAATTTGAGCCCCAGTATTTGCTTGATCTCTTATCATGTAATCCATACGGTCTACATCTAATTGACTTGATACTATTTCTTTCAAGAATGGGGGAATCGCAATCCCTTCGTGCATAGACTCTCCATCCATAATCGCAAATAAACGGAATAATCGTTGTTTACCTAATACCTTCTTGATAGCAATACCGATTTCGGTGTTTTCACTTTCTAGTAATAACCGCCCCCAATATTCATGTGAATGGAATGTTGCATATACTTCTGGAGTTTCCAATAAGTGAGAATACGGAGGATGACCGATATCATGTAGTAATGCTGCTAAGTGAACTAATTCTGCATCTGATTCATTCAACAACTCAGGATGTACCTCGTTGAGATGAGTTGTTACTTCTTTTGCCAAGAAATAGGCACCTAAAGAATGTGCAAACCTGTTGTGAGTAGCGGCGGGAAATACATATTCACAAGTCGATAACTGTAGAATTGAGCGCAATCGTTGGAATTCTTTGGTGTCGATTATCATGGCATGCTGCGCTGGAACAAGGATATCACGATGAATTTCATCACGAATTACACGGTCACGCATAGCCATCCCCATGAAGCGGTCTTGTTTTCCATTAAAAAGGCCACGCACGTTAAAAATAAACTATAAATTCTAGCAATTGTAACAGAATGAGTTAGGACAATACCTAAGCATCGGGGTCTTCTGAAAGGTAGTATGGCAGACCCTCTCAAGGATATGATGCTTCGGATAACTGACGATAACCCCGAGACCCGTGGCCAGAAGTTATGGGTTATGTTTGCACTTTCCCTATTCTTAGTGGCCACTTTGAATTGGTATGCGATGGTCCGTGAACCTCAAGTAGTCGACATCGGAGATTTATTAGAGTATAATCAAGAAGTCGTTTTGGTTGAAGGGACTGTTATCTCTTGGATTGAAGACCGATATGGCAATGGAGAAGACCGTGTTGATATAGTAATTGAAGATGAAACTGGTGTTATCCAAGTGCGCTGGTATTCAACTGGAGAGATCCCCCCCATAGGTACTAATGTTACAGCGATGGGTGAAGTTGTCGACTATAACGGACGATTTTACATGCAAGCGACTGGTTCGGGAGCATTTCATTGGGAAGCAAAAGATTTACCAATTCTGGAACGTATATCTATTTCTGACCTTGCGGTAGCGCCGGAAGATTATTCCGGAAAAATCGTTACTGTAGAGGGATTCATTAGTGAATCAATAAGCCCTGATGCCGTATATACTTCTGCTTATTTGACCGACCACCCTGGTAATGCTGCTCATCAAATGAAACTTCTCGTACAATCTGCGACCGGAGTATGGATTGAAGCCGATTCCAAAATAGAAGTCAGTGGGATGTTATCCTACCAAGAAACTGATATGCGTTGGGCATTTCATATACAAGGGCCTGATATTTTATTGGACACAAGTTTCCAACCACAAGTCACCCATTTAGAATGGGCAGCAGAAGCAACATGGAGTTATGAATCGGGAAGCAAAGTCAACATGTCTGGAACACTGATCATTACAGACGGCGTTTGGCAATTAGAAGGGCCAAGTGGCGGTATAATTTGCGTAATCCCTACAGTTGAGGACATGGCTGAGGCAGAACTACAAAATTACTCAGGTTCAATCCGTTCTGTTGAAGGTCGCTTAATGTGGAGTGATGATAGTAATTCATGGTGTATAGATGCCAACCAAGGCATGGGCCAAAACCTCGTTAATCCGATGACGGCATTATCAATGCAAGCAATGCTTTCAGCGGACCCTGCATCAATGCTAGAATCTCCAAATACTCATTACACCATCAATACCTACATGAAATATGCATTTGAACCTCTCGACACCGAAGGTTACTTTGTTGACTCTCAAACTTACACCTTTGGCCAAACCAGTATTGCCATGACATTCCCTGGCCCACGTACTGAATGGATTGAATCTGGTCAAGGTATCGTAGCAGATGTTACCATTGCTTGGGATGATGAAGATATGCGTATGCGGCTCATGGTAAACTCATACACCCTCAACGGAAACCCTCCACCTGCATCGACCATACTTTGGGATGATGGAGCCACACAATGGGGCTATTCAAAGAACCAGTTTGTGCTAATCGATGGAAAAGCAACCCTTCACGACGATGGTTGGTACCTAGAACGTCCAGGTTCAGAACAATCCATCAAACTGAATGTACGTGCCAATGCAATCGGAACCGATTCATTGCACGAAAATCAATCTCTTACATGGAGTGGAAGACTACGCCAAATAGAACATCCAAGTGATTTGGCTCTGGTATTTTCTCTTGATGGAGCAGATGCTTTGGATAAAGATGGTGACGGTCTAGCGGATAGTTTTGAAGAATCTATAGGCTTCAATTCCAATAATATCGATTCTGATGGTGATGGAATAAATGACCGCCAAGAAATGGAAAATGGAACTGGCCCAAATGGCGAAAACTCCTGAGGTGAAATTATGCTTGAGGCCTACTTTTATGAATTGAGTTGGATGTTAGCAGCCCTGTTTATGGGAGTTGCAATGGGTACTCTTACCGGAATTATTCCTGGTTTCCACGTTAACAATGTGGCACTTATCTTACTTGCCTTGGCACCTGGATTGTTAAGTTTAGGAATTCCTCTTTCAGCAGTTGCAGGTATTATTGTTTCAACCGGAACCGTACATACATTCCTCAATTACATACCCTCGGCGTTAATGGGGGCACCGGATGCCGATCAGGCGCTGTCACTGTTACCTGGCCATAGAATGTTACTCTCTGGAAATGCCGCACGTGGAGTGGCTTGGTCTGCCCGAGGCTCACAACTCGGTTTGTTCCTTTCACTGCCGTTGATTATTTTGGCACGTATTGCTTTTGGTCCCGAATTAGGTTGGTATTCACAGTTGAGAGATGTGCTACCTTTCCTTTTATTTATTATCTCAGCATTATTGTTAGCAACTGAAACTACACGCCTTGATTGGCCAAAGTGGTTACAAAACGCCACCTTTGGAAAACTCGGCACAGATTCTCGCTTGGCAGGATTCTTTTCCGCAACAGCATTTTTCCTACTCACTGGACTATTTGGCTGGACCATCCTTGGTCCGAGTTCACTACCAGCACGCTCACCACTAGATATGCCAGGAGCGAGTCTTTTACTACCGAGTTTAGCAGGATTGTTCGGTGTGGCCAATCTGCTTGACATTTACGCCACAACTTCTCATCTACCACCACAGAAAGAGAATTGGGAGTTACCACCGATTAGACCCCTATTGGTTCCGTGTTTCTGGTCAGGGGTTGCAGGTGCATCGATGGGAGTTCTTCCAGGAATGACTGCATCTCAAGCAACAGTTCTGGTCATGGGCGGACGCAATGTAGCGGCCAAGGTACAAGGAAAACAAGGCTTTGGAATGGATTGGGAAACCCGCCGACTGACCGAGTTAACCGATGACGAACTACTCGAAATCGCAAAAGCCGAATCTGAGGAAGGTGTTGAAGGGCCCCAAACTAAGCAGGATTTGGAAATTATTGCGATCCTTTCCGCTGTGAACACCGCTGTTACAGTGTGTGTCCTTGGATTCCTCTACATCATTGGCCGTTCACGATCTGGTGCAACCTTGGCACTCAAAGCAATGTACCCTGTTGACACTTGGAGTAGTCTTGAACCGACTGCTGATTTCATTCGCTTATTGGCCATCACACTTGCTGCTGGTCTAATGTCTATGCCAATCATGAGATATGTCGGAAAGGGGATGTTGAGACTTCACGCTGCAATTCCATTGCAGCAGATGATTATGGGGGTCATCGTTTTCGTCGCAGCTCTGGTCTTCGTCAGTACGGGTTTCATCGGATTAGCAGTTCTCATCGTTGGAACCATGCTGGGACTCTTACCTCCACGGCTAGGTATCCGTCGTAGCCACGCAATGGGTGTTATTTTGGTACCAATTACCTATCTATTATTCCAAAACTTGGTCGATAACGCAGGGTTCCTTTGAACTCCTATTGACCCGCAAGACCTACTATTTCCTATTGATTTGTGAGGGTAACTATGAAGGCCTTTAGCGAAGTGGCAATTTATCGGTGATACCATGCATGGACGCTCAATTTTTCTTGTCGCACTTTTACTTTTGATGCCAATGTCGCAATTTATTGATGTTAGCGCAGCATCTAGCGGCCGAGCAATGGCTTGTGGCGGAGATATCTGCCTCTCGGAAACGATGCCAAACCCGAATGGATATGACAACGCATCATGGCCAGGTGGCGAATGGGTTGAATTGCACAATACTGGTACAACCGATATCAGTATTCTAAATTGGGTCTTAAGCAATAAGGCCTCTAAAACTCTCACCTTAAATTCAACTACAATTGTTAACTATGATTCTCAAAACTCTTCATCTTGGACCATCGCTGCTGGAGATTATATGTTAATTACAAGAAATGGAACTCCAACCTCACAATTCTATCTATCAAATACGGCAGATGCACTTGACCTCTTTGATTCATCAGGAACTAGAGTAGATCAAGCAAGTTGGAATGGTTCAAACTCGGGTAGCAGTAAAGTTGCTGACCCTGCAAACGCAGCATATGATTGGATAAATGAACCAAATCCGAGTCCGGGACAAGCGAATGGAGGAGGGGTTATCGGATTAATCCCGAGTGACTTAATCATCTCTGAAGTAATGTCAAACCCATGGCCAAGTTATGATAATTCCACATGGCCTGGTGGCGAATGGATTGAGATATCAAATACTGGAACTTCGACAATGGACCTTACTGGATGGTCAATAACTGATGCTGCTGCAAATGAATTGAAATTTAATGAAACGCATCTAGTGGGAGCGAATTCCTCTGCATCATCTTATGAGATACTGCCAGGGGAGAATAGAATTATCTCAATCAATGGTTCCTCATCTTATGGAGTCCTCAATAATGGCGGTGATACTCTAACCTTACATTGGCCAAATGGCACTGATGCACAACAGATGAGTTGGTCTGAATCTGAACCTGGCTTTTCTATGGTAGATTCTTCCATCGGTGGACATTGGGTTTACTCAGCGTTTCCAACACCAGGACAATCAAATCCTGGAAGAA
>ERZ1046148.1349-NODE-1349-length-12492-cov-6.948943_pt1 | contig 12492 bp, 18 predicted proteins | sample MGYA00383090_ERZ1046148 | MGnify/ENA primary metagenome ERZ1046148 (study PRJEB29581, sample SAMEA5548360) | metagenome | biome: marine; feature: coastal; material: water | depth 25 m | study: Short-term variability in the microbial, nano- and picoplankton...
ACTCTACAACTACAAGACTTGAATGGTAAGTATAGAGACCTAGTCAGGATATTTAATGAAACATTACAAATATCATCTGTAACAGCAAGGTTAAGAGGAGTATCAAGATATGTTAATAGCACATTACAGGTGTCTGAATCACAACTAACAACAAGAAGTCTGGTTAGGATATTATCATCAGTGTTACAAATACAAGATCTAAACGGAAAATATAGAAACCTAGTAAGATTGTTTAATGAAACATTACAAATATCTGAAGCATCATCAAAACTATCAACCATAATAAGAAGTATATCAGACACTGTTCAACTATTAGAGGTCTTGGTATTCCCAAGAGATTTGGTAAAAATTATATCTTCAACACTACAAACAACCGACAACACATTAAAGAAACTAAGAGAAAGTGTTGTGATTGCAGGCAGAAACCGTATAACTAGGGTGTTTGGAAGAAGTAAAGTGGGCAGAATATTTAAAAGGAATAAGGGAGTTAGAGGAGCAGGTAATTAAAATGAGTATGGATATGACACCTAGAGCAATAGAATACAGGGTAAAAGCTGGAAGTAGGGCTACATTACAATTAACTATAAGTGATGCTACTGGAACTGCAAAAGACCTAACAGATGACGTGACATATGCTACTGGTAAATGGAAGGTCTGGCAAACAGATGGAACTCTATTATTAAACGGAGATATAACATATACTACTAGAGCTAGTGGAGTTATAAGTTACGCATTATCTTCTACAGATGCCACAAACGCAAAAGCTGGTAGATGGGAGGGTGAAGTAGAACTGTTAGATACTAATGGTGATATTTCAGAACAAACGGAATCTTTTTCTTTTAGTATTATGGAGAGTTATTAATGGCTGATATAAAGATAGTAACATCGGGTGTTTGTGAGAAATGTAGTCATAAATTTAAACACGATGATCAAGGCAACACAAGTTGTGAATGTCCAAAAGATATAGCGTAAACCTTTATATTAGGTATAATTTGACATTAGATAATGTTAAAGATAGAGGATATTAATAATCAAATATATTTTGAGTTTCGTCGTGCCCAAATGGAGGCTATGGAAACAGAAAGACTTGGTAAAATACATGTTTCGGACATAATTAAACCATGTATGAGAAATGTGATATATAAAAAAATACTACCTGATATTGGAATGGACACAGAAAACACTAAATCATTATACTTTGGACAAGCTGTTCATAGTAATTCACAGTTAGCAACAGATGAAAATCATGAAAAATTCTTGGCTTGGGATTGGGTTGAAGACAAACCACTAACATATGAAGAAGCAAAGAAAATACCAGATGACGATCCAAAACATCTAGATATAATATATGGTAGTATAGACGACTTGATGAAAGTAGAAGATAAGTGGGTTATTTGTGATAAGAAAACAACTGGTTCAATAGGTTATTTCTCTAAAGCATCATCTAAACCAAGTGACTCACACAAAGATCAGATTAATAGATATAGAGTACTATTACATAAATGCTATGGAATTGATGCAACATTTGGTTGTGTTATATACATAAGTAACAAGATAGAAAAGGATGTTAGAGATAAACCAATAGCCATGACATTCAAATTGGCACCATATGAGGAAATTGTTGAAGATATGAAGCAAAAGGCAGCCACAATAAAAGAAGCATTGTTAGAAAAAAAACTCCCTGAAAGAACAAAATGTTTCTTATGTGATGGAATGTGTCCATATGCAAGTAAATGTTTTACCGATAACAGAGAGTATTATGATGTATGACGAAGAAGCTATAAGAAAATTGATATTAATACAAAAAGAATTGTTGTTACATGAACAAACAGATGTAAGGGGGATTCCAATAAAATTTGTTAAACTACCTGATGAGGAGAGAAGAGGAATCATACGTGCATTAAGGTGGGTTATAGACGAAGATGAAGATCTACTTTAATGCTAATAACAAAGCACATTTAGAAGCATTACAATCATGTGGTATAAAAAATGTAATGTTATCACACCGATATTCATATGCTAATATCAAGAAGTTTCAAGATTTTAATTCTGTGTTTGTTGTTGCAGGCACAAATGGTGATCCAGACAAATATCATAGTTGGTTAAAAACTAATAAAGAACGTTATAATTATGCAACACAATTTGATGTATTTTACAATATGATTGAAACATTAAAGTATTGGAAAAAGGAACAAGAATTAGGTATTGATTGGACTTTACCTGTACTGCAAGGAAATTATTTACATCATCTAAGTCAACTACAATTACCAGCAGATTCATATGTGTGTCTTGGAGAGATAAAAGGAAAACTAGAAACAGAAGATCAAATGAGAAAGTTACCAATGAATTTAAAATACCATGGTCTTGCAAAAGGTAGATATATTGACCAAAGATTTTTTGAGAGTTTAGACACTAGTGGTTGGATGTCGGCAGCCATGAGTAAAAAAACAGAGGTTTGGAATAATAATTCTACTGTGTCTATGTTTTTTGGTGAAAAGGGTAGGGGTATGGTACCACAACTACGTCATTGGTGTGAGGTTTACAAAGAAAATTTAGAAAAGTGTGGTATAAAGATAGAAGATATTATAAACGGAGAGTATTATTCTTTAATGAAAGTTCCAATTGCTCTATTGTTTATGCCAATGTGTAAATCATACGGGATATATTCAGAAAACTTTATAAACTAATATATAACAATTAATTCATGGGAGATGATATCTTTAAGATTAAGAAACTTGATGGAACATTTATTGCTAGTGAAGATAAGAGGAAAACATTATCTAAATTTAATGCTGCAAAACATTTTAAGACGGCAAATATCCCTGCTCTCTGTGACCAATGTGTGTATAGATCAATCGAAACAGGTGGTAATGGTAAATGTCCTAAGTATGAAAAAGGGGCTGCATGTATTATTAGAGATGATTTTGTTAAATTTATTAATGAAATAGATACAAGAAAACCTGATGATTTGAAAGCCATGATGGATATGATTGCAAAATTATCTTTTGAAAATGTACTTATGGCATTAACACAATCAAAGTTAGATGGCAATATACCAGATAGAAATACAAAGTCTGAAATTAATACCTTATTAAACGTGGTTAAATCTATCAACGATTTGAACTCAAAAATAGTAGTAACCGAGAAAGCAGAATATAATAAAGAGGGTGATATTGCTAACATCTTTAGACAAATCAAAGCACAAAAGAGTGGTGATTAGATGAGTGATTGTCCACACCCAAATTTCTTCTTTAGAGAATTCAAATTCTATTGTAGAATATGTGGTGATGAGGTTAAAGATGAGTGATGCCTATAATATCAGGCATTGTATTTGGTGTGGTAAGAAAGGGTTTAAAGACTCTCAGGAAGTAATATCACATATAAAAGAAACTCATACGAGGGCTGTTTAATGGCTAGAACAAAAGATGTAGATGTACATGAAAGAGAGAGTTTTGTGAAAGTTATTGCTGAATGTGTGACAGATGCAAGTAAGTTTTCTGAGATATTTCTTAACCATAAATTATTTGATTACAATAAAAAATATGTTAACTGCCAAGATAGATTTATAGTATATAGATCAGGTAGACAGGTAGGTAAAACAATGTCAACTGCTGTAAAAACAGTACACTTTGCATTATTTGCACCACTATTGTTAAAGACAGTGACTAATGATTGCACTATAGTTATTGCAGCACCTACACAAAATCAGGCTACAATCATGTTTGATAGAATAAGAAGTTTATTAATTAATTCAGAATTCTTAAAAGGATATATTGTAAGAAACACACAAACAGAGATGTGGGTTAAATATTTAGATGACACAGGTATGACAAGGATAGTAACAAGAGCAACAGGTGAAACTGGTGTTTCGTTGAGAGGTTATTCTCCACATGTTATTATAGCAGACGAGTGCTCTTTCATAAAAACAGAAATATTACGAGCATTCTTACCATCCGGTATGGCTACACAAGCGAGAGTATGGTTAACATCAACACCATTTAGTAAGTCTGGTTATTTTTATGAAGCCTGTCAAAACGCTAAGCCAAAAAATCCTGAAGGTATGTGGACAGAGTTTCATGTAAAGTCTACTGAGAACCCACTGGTACAAGAAGACCCAACATTCATAGAAGAAATTAAGAAATTAACAAGAGAGGAATATGTTCAAGAGGTTGAAGGTGAGTTCCTAGACATAGGTGATGCTCTTATACCAAACTCATTAATAGCAGATGCAGTTGTTGATAAAGTAATGAAAGGTAATGTGAGATATTTCATGGGTGTGGATGTTGCTCGTACTGGTAGAGATGAAACGGTATATACTATTTGTGGTGTTGACGATAATGATCATGTTTTTGTAGAACATGTAGAAGCAGAATCACAATCCAATGTGGTTGATGTTTGTGGTAGGATGGGAGAATTTGTTAGAGATTATAAAATTGAAACGGTTTACGTAGATGAAACTGGTCTTGGTGGTGGACTGATAGATTTGGCAAGAGAACGTGGTTTACCTGCTAGGGGTATTATGTTTACTCTACAAGAAAAAGCAACTATGTATAAAAACTTAAGATTATTATTTGAAAACAAAAGAATAACCATAAAGGATGTAAGTAAATTAGTATACCAACTATCATACCTAAGAAGAGAATACACTGAAACAGGCATAATGAAGATAAAGTCTGATGAACATGATGACTACCCAGATAGTCTTGTTTTGGCTTGTAGGGCAGTTCAAGGTGGTGATGGATGGTTTGTTCTAGACGTGGGAGAGAACCTTAAAAGGGCTCTATTTGGTTAAACTTTAAATATTAAATACATTAGTGGTATATATGGTAGAAGAGAAAACAAAACCATGGAGACACCCATCTATAGCAAATCCAGCTACTGGAGAATCAGGTAAATGGCAGACTGTAGGTGGAAGAAGTATATTTATGCCAGCAGGTAGTATGGATCCTGACGAAGTAGGACATCAAGAGTTATCAAGATGGTCTAATCCAAAACCAACATTTAGAGATGATGATTCAGAACCAGTAGACAATCCTAATGATGAGGTTATAAAACCAGATGATGATGAAGAAGAAGATGCAAAGAAAGATGGTCAGGGTTATGGTGATTTAGCACCTGCGTTTAACCAATCAGAACCTAACGAAGATGTTGAGGGTGAAACTTATATAGGGCGACCTGCAAAAAAGAGTAATAGAATGGCTGACTTAAACAAAATAGCGACAACAAAAATAGGAGATGAAATACATTATTACCAAAATGGAGTAGACAATGGTAGGGGTATTGTAGTAAAAATGGGTAATGCATACATCACAGTAGCAAAAGAAGATGGAACTATTGAAGATATTCATATAAACGAGACATTTTTTGTAAAAGATATTATAGTAAATAAGGTGTGGGATTCCATGGATTATGAAGAAAGAGAAAGAGTTTTAGTAGCTGCTAGAGTTCCTTCGCCAAGACTTATCTCAAAATCATGGAGAGAAATGCCACAAGAATTAAAAGATGTGTTAACTAAAGAAGGATTTACATATGAACAAGGAGAAACAAAAGAAACAGAAACCAAAGATCATGAAAGAACAGGAAACTTCCAAGATAAATCTGATGTTGAACCAGAAAATGCATTAGGTACTGTTGGTAGTAGACCTGATTTAGGAGTCTCTGGAAACATATCAAGACAGGTTGATGCACCAGAAGATTATGAAGGACAAACACATGACGATAAATCAGAAGAATTTAAACATGAAGAATTAAAACCAGAAACAAAAGATGTAGGCTCAACCTCTAGTGGTAGTGCAACAACAGCAACTAGTGGAGCAGCAAACTTTGTATATTCTGACGTACCACCATACAAAGTAAAAAAATTCCGTGATGTTAATGTTAACACATGGGGCTTAAGATACACAAAAGATGTAGAAGAAGAGTAAACCTTTATATATACAAACACTTAAATAGTTTTATGAGGAGAGATGAACCTAAACATTGTATAGAATGCAATGCTACATTACCTTGGAGATATAAAGGAAGACAAAGAATTTATTGTGGTAATGAATGTAGGAAACTTTATACATCAAAGCACCCAAAACCAGCTAGTGATTAATATTTATGTGGATGGTGGAACAAGGGGTTCAAGGATATGTCTTGTTGATAAGTCAAAAAATCTAACTAGTGTTAAAACTAGAAATGGTGATTTAACTAACAATGAATTAGAATACTTGGCATTATTGTACGCATTAGAATACATAAATAGTAAAGGTTATTCTAAAGATATAACAATACACTCTGATTCTAAATTAATAGTTAACCAAGTAAATGGTGGGTGGAGAGTTACTACAGAAAGACTAATACCGTTATATAAAAAATGTAGGGGTAAAATTACAGATAATGTTAAACTGAAGTGGGTTCCTCGTGAGAGGAATTTTGCTGGGTTTGTCCTTGAGGATAAGTAGATTTTGATACCTCGGTTGTAGGATTATGTTCGTTATAAAAATCCAAAATTCTTTTGAATAAAACCGAATCACTTTCGTACATATCACCATTTTTTGTTTTCTTGACAAGTTTTGCATGTCTTCTTAATTTATCTTTATCTTCCCAACGTATACTTATTGTGGTATGTGAGTTGCCTACTTTTCTACGTGCCATATAAATCTATAAAACCCCACATATATAAGTCTTAATAACAGCCATTAGACATTAATCCATCATTTAAGAAAAGACAGTAATCAGGTATTATTATTGGGTGTGGTTTATAATACCCATCAAACCCGTAAATCTGTGTTAACATGAATTTATCTGCCATTGTTATTTTAAATTTTTGTTGTTCATTAAATGGATCTAAACTAGGAAACATGACTGATTTAGTATACCCATCTTTTACTGATTTAGTATAATGCCCAAGACCTAAACCATGACCCAATTCATGCAACACTATGTTATAAACTGAGTTAAGAGGAAGTTCTTTTCTTTCTGATTTTATATCAAATTTAATGGTTCCATTATTATTCTCTTTTATATCACCTATATCTAAAACTATTTTATTGTTTTCAACTGCGTGTAAATACACCACGATATACATAAACTTATGTGAACTTTTCTTAAAATCAATACCAGTTAATCCTAAAGCACCACTATTTTTCTTTGTGTTCCATGCTTCATATGTAAGGAAAATACTACAGTGTCTATAATCATCAGGTGTTTTATTCCAATGTTCTATGTAAGGAACCGTATTAAATATATGCATTGACCAGTCTTCACCATTAGTGAATTCTGTCATTTCTATTTGCCAGTCTAATATTGCTTTCCATGATTCAAATTCTACATCCTTCCAATAATTCCAATTCACATAAGTTGGATTAGGTTCGAACAAACAAACATTTGGTCTAGTATCATGCCTAACTCCTAACGTTTCATATTTTTCTCCGTCCTGTGGGTATTGTGCATATGCAGATACAATAGATACTGTTAATAATGAAGATACTAACAATACTAAAGATACTATTCTTAATATGTTCATAAGTTTAAACGTGTATGTTATAATATAAAGATTTATATTTGGGTATATAATAGAAAAATCATGGGCTCTATAATGAACGCCAAATACAAAGGAACTTGCCAGTATTGTGATTCTGAATGGAAGGTTGGAGATAAGATATATTATCAAAAAACCCCAAAAGCAATCTGTCTTGAAGAGAGATGTTTTAGTGAACAGGGTGGTAAGGTATCTGAATGGAAACCAAAGACAGGTAGTGGTGGTGGTAATTATAACACACAAACAGATGCTAATTTGAAAATGGATATACCTGATGTACCAGTATCAGATGGTGTTAAACAATGTGCAGAGATGGTTTTACAATGTCTTGTTACAGCACATCATATGACAAAGTCACTGTACCCTAAATTGGATGAAGAGACACATACCTTCGGACAAATCCGTTCAAAGATTACAGACCAATTATTATCTGTGTGTCAGTTAACTAAAGAGTAGGTTTATATTAGGTAACTATTTCTATATTGTAATGAACGTAAGTGAAGTCGTTGACATTGAAGGTTCTTTCCAGAACAGCACTGCTGTTAAAGCTGGAGACCAATTTTCAGTTCAAGGGTTTAGCGTAAGACACGTTGAATCTCTTGGTTCAGACATTGTCGAGATAAAAACTACTGATGGACTTAGACACTCCTTTGGTAAAACTGTTATCGGACAAGCAAAGTCAGAATACTGGAACGATGTCGTAGAAAAATGCATATCAAAAGATGCATCTGATGGGCTTGATGTATGGGTTGTTGAGAAGGAAGCAGAAGGTACTGGCAGAATTATGTTAGCACTCTCAATGTTTCCTCCAAAACAATAAATACTTCAACCTTCTTTTTTTTATTTATATGGCAAAAGACAGTGATAACGAAGATGATGTATTCGAAAGACTTATATTAATAAAGAAAAAAATACGAAAGCATGGTAAAACAAAAATGTCTAAGGTGTGAATATGATATGGGGGAACTTAGTGTTTGTCATTTAAGATGTCCAAATTGTGGGGCAGAGATGGATTGTAGTGATAAGGGGAGTACTTGGTAATGAAGTGGCAAAAACAACCTAATGGAAAGTGGAAGTTATATTCAAAGAATGTTAAAGATTATAATTATTATGCAACATATTCATACAGGGATAAGGTTAAAAAAAAACTTGCGTTAATATGGATTGATTGTAGTATAAAGAACTGTCGAGATTGTGGTGGTAAATATAATTTGGCAGACCCATGCATATGGCATTTATCTGATTCATATGAACATAGGAAAAAATTCATAGAGTATTTAAGAAAAATAAGAGCAGAAAGAAACAAAGCAAAAACCACAAGTGATAAAAAAGAATACAAAGGTTTATATGAGTAATATATTTTAGACTGGTAATGACGAGATTGAAAGGAATCACTGGACGGAGTAAGTCATCAAAGACCGTTGTCATGGCATCAGACATACATGATATGTCTAAACTAGCAGTGTGTTCTAAAGAACCATACAATTCTGAATTAGATCAAATCTGTAAACTAACTGGTTTGCAGAAGGGGTTGAATGAAGCGTGGGTTACAGGAACAGAAGATATTGCTGATGATCATGGTAAGGTGGACTTGGTAGTTTACAATGGTGAACCAATTGACGGTGCTAATAAAAAGCAGTTAGGACAACAATCATGGACTACTAATCTAGAAGATGGTATGTTGGACTTTATGAAATTGGATAAACATTTTAAACGAAAAGACTGCCTGTTTACTAGGGGATCTGGATATCATACCACAGTAGATGGTACGAATATTGAAGAAATACTAGGAAGTAGAATGGGTGCACTTCGTTACAAGGCATGGGGTGGTGAAGGATATTCTGATGCATATGCTAATGTTAGTATATACGGAAAGATATTTAACTTCTCACACCACATAGGCTATTCAAAGTCTATGGCATATAGATCAACTGCCCTTGCAAGAGAGATGGCTAACTTACATTTTGAAGATGATAAGTTAGGTCATGTTGATGTGGCTGTAAGAAGTCATGTTCACTATTTCTGGCATAATGAAAGTGTAAACAGACATGGTATAATTACACCAGCTTGGAAGTTCCCTGACTATCACCTATTTCGTGGTGGTGTTGCAGGCACAACTCCAGACATTGGGTTCGTAACATGTACTGTTGAACCAAACGGTGAGTTGATTTTCAAAAAGTATATAAAACAAATCAAAGTCAAACCAAAGGTGTTATATGTATGAGTAGAAAGAATGCTATAGTTATAACATTAAAAGAGTCGGACTTTGAATTGTGCAAGACTTTTAGAGAACGCGTGTATGATGCACTACCAAAAGGTGAACAGACAATAGCATCTATAGTTGCAAAGGCTATGGGTTCAACAAGAAGGGTTGCTAGTAATGCTCTGGATCAATTAGAGCATGAGGGGAAACTTGTATCAGAACGGGGCTCTGTAAAATTTGATGGTTCTACAAGTAGATGTAGAATATTCAGAAAACTATAACCCACACAATATTTTTTATAAATATGATTTATATTCAGGTTAATTTATATAGACCAAACTATTAGAAGTCTCTATGTTCGTTAATATTTGCTGGAAAAGAGATGGTGAAGTAAAGAAATCGTGTGTGCATATAGATAAACTATTTCCTATGGTTAAAGAGATAGAGTCTCAAGGCGTAAAGACTTGGTTTGAATTTCAAAAAGATTAAATAAGTTATTTAACTTATATTATTTAACTTATATAACTTTTTTATTATTATTATTATTATTAGAATTTTATAGGTTAGGTTTATATTAGGTAACTAATTCTATACCCTATGGCAAAAATTAAAACTATCTCAGTATCAAAAACAAGTGAGCCTATCCTAGATAGACTTAATGAACTTAGACCCAACAACATATCATTCAGTGAGATGCTTGCAATTGCTTCTAACGAATACATAAAGAATCATGATCCTAATAACATGAAGATTGATGAATTTGAATCAGACAAAAAAGTTGTACCAAGTTTCTATGCAGATATAATAACATGGCAAGAACTAGTTAGAGGTTCTGATATAGGTAGACTTAGAGAAATCCAACAAAGGTTGGTTCAACTAGAGAACCTTGTTAGACAGAGAGAGGAGGTCTTATTAAGATGATAAAAGCAACACCATCTTATTACAAAGATGAACTATATACTATTTTATCACAACCAAAATACACTGATGTGATTGATGCACTAAGACCTACCAGCACATATACAATAGATGTGAGTGATGAAAAACTATTAGATATTTATTTGGAAACAGGTAAGGCATTTTTTGATTATTTATTTGAAGCAGTACTACATGTTATTTCTGATAAAAAAGGAAGTAATATTAGACACACATTTAGGAACTTAAAGATAGAACTATCAGGTACATCTAAAGTAACAATGCATGAGGTTTCTTCTAGAGAGTATGAGGGTAAGACTGTTACATTCGATTCTACTATTATTGCTGCTGACACACCGAAGACATATGTAAAAAGAGGCACAGCAGTATGTAAACTATGTGGTTCAGAAGATGAGGTTGTAGCCAACTTAGATAGAGAGATAGATATACCAAGATGTTTGACACCATCTTGTAAACTAGCAAAGATGAAATTAGATTCAAGTCGTATAGTAACAGATGATATTCAAACACTATTAATGCAAGAACCTATGGAGACATCTAGGAATCATAGCCCCACTATATTTACAGGTAAGATTATTGGAACAAATGTAGGAACTGTATTCATAGGACAACCCAAAAGAATTACAGGTATATTTCGAAGTATTGTAGATGAGAAAACAAACGAGAATGAAGTTATAATAGATGTTGCAAGTGTTGAGGATTTAGAAGCTGTTGAATTAATTAAACCAGATGAAGATACATTAGCCAAACTTAAGAATAGAGCAGAAAAAGAACCAGAAGAATATAAGGCAGAAATCATAAACTCATTCGCTCCACATATATTTGGATATGAAAATATTAAAGAATCAATATTACTTACATTACTAGGTGGTTCTAATAACTCTGAGAAGAGAGGAGACATACATATGTTAATGGTAGGAGATCCTTCTATGGCAAAATCTGAAATATTAAAGTCAGCTAAAAAGATTACACAGAAATCAATATACACATCAGGTAAAGGAGCCACAGCAGCCGGACTTACAATAGGTATGGTTAAATTACCTAATGGAACACAGGTCGCACAGGCAGGTGTATTACCATTATGTAGTGGTGGCTTTGCATTTATTGATGAGTTTGATAAAATGGGTAGGGAAGATAGGTCTTCAATGCATGAAGCAATGGAACAACAAACCGTGTCCATCGCCAAAGCAGGTACTAAGATGACACTACCTGCTGAAGCAACAATACTCGCAGCAGCAAACCCAAAGTTTGGTAAGTATGATTCACAACAAACACTTGGTGATAACTTAGATATACCATCACCACTAATTTCTAGGTTTGATATTATATGGTTGTTTTTAGATGAGATACATAGAGATAAAGATAGAGCAAAAGCCAAACATATTATAGAATCGTTTAAGAAATCAGATAAAAAAGAATACAATACATTCTTATCTGACACAGAATTGATGTCAGTTTTAAATTATTCAAGAGAGTTAGAACCTGTATTGAATGATGAAACAGTAGATAGAATGTTAAAACTATATGAGAAACTTAGAGATTTAGGTCGTGATGAACAACAACAGAAACTACCTGTAGGTGTGAGACAATTAGAAGCAATAGTAAGAATGTCAACAGCACACGCTAAACTTATGTTGAGAAGTATAGTACTACCAGAAGATGTTGATGCAGTCCAAAAAATACTCAGTGTTTCATTAAATTCATTCGGACTTGACTTAGATAAAGGTGGCTTCAATCAGTCATTTTTAGACGGCATTAAAACTAAAGATACTAAGGAAAGAATAGTATTGAGTATATGGTATAAGGTAGCTGATGATGATGGTAATGT
>ERZ1046148.1350-NODE-1350-length-12488-cov-5.867208_pt1 | contig 12488 bp, 10 predicted proteins | sample MGYA00383090_ERZ1046148 | MGnify/ENA primary metagenome ERZ1046148 (study PRJEB29581, sample SAMEA5548360) | metagenome | biome: marine; feature: coastal; material: water | depth 25 m | study: Short-term variability in the microbial, nano- and picoplankton...
GTATTTTTTGCCTCTTCCTTTTGCTTATTGAGCCCAATTAATCGCACCTTGGGCTCTATACCCTGCTTAACCAAGGGCTCATAAATTGCAATTTCTTCTATCACCAGTGCCAAGGTATCCTGGGCGGCCGATACTGCGGCTTGAGCCTGTAAAATGGCGTTGCGTTTGCCCGCTACTTCCTGGGTGATAATTTGTATTTGCTTCTGCAGGCTGGCCTGTTTGGCAAGGTAAATAGACTCTTGGCTAACGACAATCTTGGCTGGAATCGACTTGGCAAACTCTAATGATGTACCTTGAGATTCTGCCGTAAAGCGCGCCGTTTTTGCCAAGGCATTAAAATAAGTGATTCGATTGGCTTTTATTGCCGCCTCCGTGTCTTCGTGCTTAAGCCAGAACAACACATCGCCTTCTTTTACTTGGTCCCCAATGGCCACCGAAAAGCGACTAATGGACCCAGGATAGCGATTCTGTACCACCTGCACCTTACCAAATGGCTCAACCTGAGCTTCGGCCCGAACTACCTGATCAATTTCCGTTTCAAAGGCCCAATACACGGCCCCAATAAAAAACAAGCTAATAATATAAAATATGCTATTGCTGAGCCTATTCTTTTTCATGAATTAGTTCCCGTTTTTGCTGCCTGTAGTACTTGCTCTTTTGGTCCATCAGCAACAATACGGCCACTGTCAATCACGGCAACACGGTCAACCAATGACAGCAAAGAGCCGCGGTGGGTAATAATAATCACGGTCTTATCCTCTAGTTCCTTCTTAAGCCGAAAAACCAACTGCTGCTCACTATTAGAATCCATGGCGCTGGTGGGTTCATCCATAATCACAATTTGTGGATCACCCAGCAGTGCGCGGGCAATGCACAGTGCCTGCCGTTGCCCTCCCGATAGCTGCTGCCCACGTTCAGCCAATACGGTGTCATAACCGTCGGGCAAACTACCTACAAAGTCGTCCACACCGGCCAGTTTGCAGGCCGCCAGTATGTCCTCATCGGTGGCATCCGGGCACCCCATTAGCAAGTTGTCTTTTACCGTTCCAGAGAATAAGTTGGGTGCCTGTAAAACCACGCCCAGATTCTTGCGCAGATCTTCTGGGTGCAAGTGTGAGACCTCCGCATTGTCAATTTGCACACCGCCCTCGTTGGGCTCATAGATGCCTGCCAACAGGCGTAGTAACGAGGTTTTGCCAGAGCCAATTTTGCCTAATATAGCGATCTTCTCACCGGCTTTGATTTTCAAATTGATCTGTTTAAGTACTGGTTGCTTCTGGTTGGCATAGGTGAAGCTGACATTACTAAAATCAATATCGCCTGCCAAGACATCCCGACGGATATGGGCAGATCGAGTCACTTCCGCAATCGGTTCTTGCATCAGCTCATTTAAGTTTCGGTAGGCATTAATGGACTGATTGAAGCGGCCCAGCAAACTGGAAAGCTGACCCAGGGGCGATAAAGTGCGTCCAGATAGAATCACACAAGCAATTAATGAACCCATGCTCAGGTCACCCTGAGTGATTAAAACCACCCCGTAGACAACAATACCTACCTGAGATGCTTGTTGACCAAATTGGGAAAAATTGGTGGTTAACTGCGTCCAAAAGCGGGACTTTGCGGTTACTTTGCCTTGCCGATTAACACTGTCCATCCAACGCTGGCGCAAAATACCCAACCCGGAAAGGGTCTTGATGGTCTCCAAACTTGATAAGACCTCTACCAGTACCGCTTGCTTTGACTGACCATCCTGCATGGCATTAAAGGTAAGTCGCTTGATGATCGGCTGCACCAGCAAACCCAGCAATAGCACCGCCAAAACGATAATGCCAGGAATCGCCGCAATGGGGCCGCCAATGGTGTATAGAACAAAGATAAAGAGAAAGGTGAAAGGCAAATCAGCAAACACCACAAAAGAGGCAGATGCGAGAAAGTCTTTGAGGCTGTCAAAATCCTTGACCGTGCTGGCCATGGCCCCGGCTGGCTTTTCCCCTGCCACATTATCATTATGGGACAGGCGATCAAACAGATTATCCGCCACACAGGTATCAATATGGGCCCCGGCTTGGTCGGTAAATAAACCCCGCAACACCTTCATGATGAAATCAAAGCCCATGACGATACAAACGCCTACGGTCAGTGCCAGCAATGACTCCATGGCCTCATTGGGAATTACCCGATCGTAAACAGTCATAATATAAAAAGCACTGACCAACGCGAACATATTGATAAATACGGAGGCTAAGATAACTTGCCCGTACAGTCTTTTACACTGTAATACCGGCCCGAAAAACCAATGTTCTGAGGCCGATTTTTTGTGACCGCTACTCATAAATAGTCCTCAACATCAATTGCCAACTTTTCCAGCAACTGTTCTGTGATTAATAGCTTCTCTAAATTATTGCGTTGGGCATCGGCCTGCAAGCCGGCCTTTTCTACCTGTGTGGTGGCAATTTCATTCACCAAGGACCCGACACCGTTGACGTCGCTACTGGTATTGCCCAAAGCCTGTTTAAGACTGTGCAATTGCTTGGCAAGGTTATCTAGCTTTTCATTAGCCGCTAGCGTTCGAGTTTCAACATCAACTTGTTGCCGCTGCGTCAGGCTCAGCTGGTTTTGCTTTTGACGCTGCAATTGATGGCGGGCCTCAACCTCCGAGAGGGTAGCCTGATTGAGCTTAGCCACCCGGGCCTCACTATAACCATTGTCATAGATAGGCATTTTCAGCTTTACCTGACCACTCAACTTATAATTGCCTAAACTGCGCGTAACGTCATACAGTCTGGTTTCTAAAGCCCCCTCCACTGAGGGCATGGTTTGTGCCCGCACACTGGCCTGTTGAAACATTAAAGACTGCACTTTAAGTTCACTTAGATATTTGCTGCGTTGGGCAGCCACATTGTCATGGCTGGCCTTGAGTACATACTTGGTATCATGCCAAATGGCCACCAAATCCTCACTCGACAAGGCATATTGCTCAACGACCGTTAGCTGTATTTGATTCAAACTGTTTTCCAGTAGCGTTATATTCGACTCTAGTTCCAGCAATTGAATCTGCACACGGCGAATATCCGTTAAAGTGCCAAGGCCCGCCTCATAGCGCACCGTTAATTGTTCTTTAAGGCTCTGCAGTTCTGGCGCTGCCGCTTTTAAGTGGGCTAGCTTCTGCATGAGCTCCTGATTACCAATGACCAGAGTCAGCAATACATTCAACTCTTTTTCAGCCGCTGCCACCAGCTGAAGTCGTTTCACGTTATGCAACAGGGCTTCGGCATCAATATTGTTTTGCGCATAACCAAAATCATACAGGGTGTAATTGCCAGACATGACCAGGTCCAAATACATTTGGCCTTTACTATCACGGGTAAAATCATCTTGAAAATTGCTGAGCAGCGGTACATCACCCACACCACTGATTTCGACATCGAACCCTCGTAAGGCCTCCAACTCCTGTATGCGCCAATATTGCTCTTCTATCGCCCCTTTTTTAACTACCACATTGGGGTGGTTTAACAAATTGTTAACCCAAGCATATTCCGTGCTAGCCAGCACCGGGTTACACAAAAAAAACACAAGGGGTATAGCTGTAAAAAATGGTCGCAATATCATCTCATAATCACTTTATAAATAGGCTGTGTAAGGAATAGTCTGATGATTTTATGACCTTCAGATACTGATTGATGGGTGCTAAATAGAACAATATATTCATTAAATACTGGTTATCTCTATCAAAATCCTGCGCCATCATCGAACAAGTTTTAATAGTTAACTTGGACAACTTTTTCCATACTATTGTGCTGTATCAACCAACTATAAGAGAGCTAAAAGTTAATAGCAAGCAAACACTTACCTGAACCATCATGAAACAGCTAAAGCCTTGTAGGCCAATAGGTTTCTCTATAATTGTTGCATGAACAGCGCTTTATTCACCAACTTCTTTCAGTTTTAATCATGATTGGGCTGCTCACAGTCCAATAGTTATTCATTTATTTATACTACTTATTAAAATAAAACACACACCTTCGATTTTAAATGTTATTTCTGTTAATAGATATCAGAATAATTCCTATTTTAAGTGATTAATAATGGGGGGTTAAGTACATATTAGATGATGTTTTAAAGCGTTATGGTCACAAGCCAAACAAAGCCTTAAAACCCTAAACTCATACGATTTAATAGACGACGATGGCGACCGGATTACACGTTTAGATGTGGGAACAGAAGAAACCCAATCATGGACCTTGGTTGCCAACGGTGATGTGGACCATTCAGGCTACTTTTTACAAGACTATATCGTACCGACTGTGGACGTTCTATAAGGCATCTTGTGGGGGCGCCATCTCATCTTTGAATGGCGGCATTGAGGAGCTTCTTCCTTTACAGATAACAGGTAAGATTCCCATAACCCCCCACATACCGCCCTTTGGGGCGAACATGGACTATGTAGTTCAGCGCCTAAATGGTCAGCCTGAATCACATACCTCGCGTGATTCGGGTCGGGCCTTCTATAATATCAAACGGCTTGGCCGAGGCATTGATAAGGGCGGGGTTGCCGGCAACACCAGCGAATAATTCCGATGCCATAAAGCCATCTAGGGCCGCCTGATCTTGAAACAAATAGACACCTCCATAGGTATTATTAGCTTCATCCGCCAGCCAATGTTTGGAAATTAAGCCTGGTATCGCAGCAAAAGATGGCGCTAATTCATTGCATACACCCTCATACTCGCTGCGGCTAATACCTTCGAGGTTAAAGTTGATTATAAGTACCTGCATATGTGACTCCTTGGGCCTAGCCCGGTCATCGTTAGGACCTAGTCACAACGGCTAGGCCTACCTAACAGTAGCAAACCCTTGCAAGGAACTCTACAGACGCTGATGACAGTTCAACTAAACAAACGCTACAAAAGTAATCATGTGGCCATCTCATTGAGGCCAGTCATCTTGGACGATGTAAAGCAACAAGGGCTTTCTCAGTGTGGCTAAGAGCGCAGGTCTCGGGGCTCACTTTCAGCATTTTTCCGAGTTAAAAGAACTGCCAACTCTGCTACTCTTAGGGGCTGTAGTGTGATCGACAATTGTCATAGAAATGGCACTGCCGGCACGCTAATAATTATTACGATGCCATTAGGTGACATCAACATACTGTCAGGTTTAATTAACATGAGAGCAATAATACAAGAAAAATACGGTGGTCCAGAAGCGCTTCGCCTCAAGGACGTGGCGCAGCCCAGCCCAAGGAAAAATGAAGTCTTGGTAAAAATTCTGGCAGCGTCTGTAAATGACTACGACTGGTGCCTGATGAGAGGCAAGCCATTCTTGTACCGCCTCATGTTTGGACTGCTGAAGCCAAAGCAAAAGATACCCGGCATGGAGCTTTCTGGTGTTATTGAGGGTCTTGGCGAAGGTGTGCAGAAATTTAATGTGGGTGACGCCGTCTACGGTGATATTTCTGAGCATGGTTTTGGTGGGTTTGCAGAGTACGTTTGTGTCAATGAACAGGCTCTATCTCTAAAGCCAGAATTTATGAGCTTTACTGACGCTGCATCTATACCCCATGCAGCTTTGCTGGCTAAACAAGGATTGATAGATGTTGGCAATATTCAACCAGGGAACAAGGTTTTGATTAACGGCGCCGGGGGTGGAGTGGGCACCTTTGCCCTTTATATCGCTAAGCAATATGGTGCCGAAGTGACTGGCGTTGATACGGGGCATAAACTCAGCCACATGTTATCAATAGGTTACGACCATGTGATTGATTACACACGTAGTGACTTCACCCAAAATGGTCTGCAATATGACCTTATCCTAGACGCCAAAACAAATCGCCGACCTACTGATTATATGCGCTCACTTGTCCCAGGCGGCCAATATGTCACCGTAGGTGGTAATCTTGGTCGACTGCTGCAAATGGTGGTGTTAAAACGCTGGGTGCGTCGGATCCATAAAAAAGCCATTGATATTGTCAGCCTGAAATCAAATAAAGATCTGGCCTATATTGAGAAACTGTATGAGGCTGGAAAGATTACCCCAATCATTGATGGTCCCCACAAGTTAAGTGATGTGCCGAAGCTCATTGCGTATTTTGGCCAGGGCAAACATACGGGCAAAGTGGTGGTTGCCCCCTGGGATAAATAGCACCTAACAAGCGCATGCGGGGCGGCTTGGCCATACTGTGACCCTTAGCATAAAGCAACTATCGGCATCATCAACAAAGACAGGCATTTAACGAGGATAATGACAAGTGGCCGAATATTCAAATCCAAAATCTATCCCAACAGGCGCAACGGTAGCGCACAGCTCTTGAGCAAATGGGCATCGCGTATGGAACTCACACCCCGAGGGCCTATGCATTAAGCTGGGCACCTCACCTTTTAATGCTATACGCTCCAAAGCACCAACATTGGTTACCTCTGGACTGGCAGAGAGCAATGCCAAGGTATAAGGGTGATGCGGATTAACAAAGATATCATCGGTCGGGCCTTCTTCAACGAAGCGCCCAAGATACATGATCGCTGTACGGTCTGATATGTGGCGCACAATATTCAGGTTATGCGTAATAACAAATAAGCTCACACCCAAATCATCCTGCAACCGATTAAGTAAGTTAAGGATTTCTCCTTGTACAGAAACATCTAAGCCTGCCGTTGGCTCATCGGCAACAATCAGCTTGGGGTTTAAGGCTAGCGCTCTGGCTACCCCCACACGACGGGCCTGGCCACCGCTGAGTTGATGCGGATAACGATCCTGAAAACGTGCTGACAAGCCTACTAAATTCAGCAACCGTTTTGCTTCTTGCTGTTTATCTCTGTCAGACAAGTTGTGGATTTTATAAGGTTCAGTAATGGCGTCACCAACCTGCATACGCGGGCTTAAGGAGCCAGTTGGGTTTTGCCACATCATAGAAATCTGTTTGCGATAGGCCATCAACTGCTTGTCTGGCATTTGCGTGACATCATCGCCCATAAAGTTAATGCTGCCACTGGCCGTGGGCAGCAAACCCACCACAGCATTGGCCAGGGTCGATTTACCTGAACCGCTTTCACCTACCAGGGTAAAGGTCTCGCCTTCTTTAATTTTGAAAGACACATCACGAACAGCATCAATGAACGGACTTTCAGACTTCTGCAACCAAGACGCCATAGAAGATTTTACTCGAAACTGGACACGCAGGTTGTTAACTTCCAATAACTGGCTCATAGCGATTCCAAATGACAGGTGACAAAATGTTTCTCTGTTGCACCCTGAGTAACAGCATGGCGCTTGGGCTTAAGCTCTTCACACTGGGCAGTTTTCTTATGGCAACGACTAGTAAAAATACAGCCCGCGGGTAAGTCGGATAAGTTAGGTATTTCACCTTCAATAGTAGGCAAATTTCGGGTCTTTTTGGCAATGCTGGCTGGATCACATTCCAATAGTTTCTGGGTATAGGGATGCTTCGGAGACTTAAACACCCGGCTCACCGGCCCCTGTTCCACGATTTCACCGGCATACATTACAACAACCTGATTACACAGTTCGGCAATCACGCCCAAGTGGTGCGATATAAACAATATAGAACAACCAATGCTGGATTGCAGTTCTTTAAGCATATCGATTATTTGTACTTCCAGCGTAGCATCAAGGGCGGTGGTGGGCTCATCGGCAATTAATAAAGCGGGCTGCGCTTGCAATGCCATAGCAATAGAAATGCGTTGCTGCATACCTCCAGAAAACTCATGGGGGTATTGGTTTAACCGGCTTGCCGGATCAGGTATACCTACCTGAGCCAGCATATCTGCCGAGCGTTGGCGCTTTTGTGATTTGGAGCGCTTGTCTCGATATTGGATATCGACCATTTGCTTACCAATGGTCAAAACTGGATTCAAGGTAGACATCGGGTCCTGAAAAACGATGGACATACGTTGACCACGCAAGCTTTTCAGCTTAGTTGGGCTCATCGTTAACAGGTCTTCACCTTCAAAAAACACAGTGCCTGAGGTGGTTTTAGCATTATTTGCCATCAACTGAATTATGGAAGATATTAACGTCGATTTACCACAACCACTTTCTCCTACCACACCAACAATTTGGCCTTTTGGTATATCCAAATCAACATTACGTAACGCTTTTAAAGAACCCTCTTGAGTCGCATAATCTATACTTAAATTGCGTATAGACAGGACGTTGTCGGTGGCTTTACTCATCGGTTATTTCTCAACTTAGGGTCCAACTGATCACGTAGAGACTCACCTAAAAAAGTAAAGCCCAAGGTAACTAACAATAAAGGAATACTGCCGGCAACAATCGGCCAGGGCGTATTACGGATTAAGGTATAACCATCATTAAGGATGCTGCCCCACGATGGTGTTGGCGGCTTGACCCCCATACCCAAAAAGCTCAAACCTGCCTCCAAGGCAATCACCGTGGGAATGTCCATAGAGGCTAAAATTAGCAATGGACCTACCACATTAGGTAACACGTGCACTCGTAAGATTCGCGCCGTAGAAGCGCCCATAACTTGTTCGGCCTTAATAAATTCATTGTTCTTTATGGACAAGGTTTGCGTGCGTACCACCCGTCCATAGGTCGGAATCGAAGTAACCACTATAACGGCCACAACGGTCATAAGTGATGGCCCTACTAGAGCAACTGTCGCCAAAGCAAACATCACCGTCGGAAAGGAACGAATGGTGTCAAAGAACAACATAATCAGGCTATCCAACCACTTAGGACCAAAGCCTGCGACCATGCCCAGCAGCACTCCGATTACAAGAGCAATACTGATGGAAATGAAGGCCACCTTCAGTGCCACCTGACCACCAAACAAGACTCTGGAGAACAGGTCACGCCCCAATTGATCAGTGCCCAGCAAGTGTTTGAAAGAGGGACCTTGTAAGCGATCTATGATATTAAGAGCAATAGGATCATAAGGCGCGATCCAATAGGCCAATACGGCACTCGCCACCATCAACACTACCAAGACCAAACCCAATAGACCCAAAGGTTCAGCTGATACCTTTTTTAAAACCTGTAACACAAATTCAGCTCCCTACAAGGAATTTCTTATACGCGGATCTAACCACGCATTAATCAGATCAGACACCGCTGTGCTGATAACAAAAATAATGGTGCTTACCAACACAGAACCCATCACCACCGGGTAATTGCGGGTAGTAATGGAGTCAAATATCAACTTGCCTATACCAGGACGGGAAAACACGATCTCAGTGAATAAGGCCGCGGACAACAAGAACCCCATGCCCACACCAATCACTGTAACCGTCGGCAAGACCGCCAGTTTGAGGGCGTACTGATACACAACTGTGTTTTCTGGCAGACCATAAGCGCGAGCCGTACGTATATGATTTTCACCCATAACCTCAAGCATGGAGGCTCTTACCAAGCGAGACAAATACCCAACCCATGAAATGCCAATAGCAATAGCTGGCAGCACAAGGTGGCTTATCTGGTCAAAGAAATCACCCGGCTCACCAGCACCAACCGCGGGAAACCACTTTAACCAGACAGCAAATATCAGCAGGGAATACAAGGCCACAACAAATGCTGGCGCGGTAATACAGGCCACGGAAATAATACCGCTGAAACGGTCGAACCAAGTATTGCGATGCAAGGCCGAATAACAGCCCAAAGGAATGCCTATTAACATCGCCCCGACAATTGCCGAACCAATTAACCATAGGGTATAGGGCAATTGACCAAACACAATTTCTGCCACTGGGCGATTAGTAATCACATCCATACCCAAATCACCGCGCAACAAATTGCCAAAAAACTTGAGTATTTGCATTGCCATAGGCTGGTCTAAACCCATTTGAGCAGACAGGTGAGCAATCATTTCTGGTGTTGCCCGAGGACCAAGCAAAATGCGAGCAGGATCACCGGGTACGAGATGGATCATACAAAACAGCAAGGTCACAGCAAACACCACAATGACTAGACCTAAGCTCACGCGCTTCAATAGATAAATAAACAACTTAATCTCACCTGCAAATAAGAAAAAGGCCGGTAACCCGGCCTTTTTTCAAACGGGGTTATTTTAACCTTGCCCGAAATAACGGAACAAAGGTAAACCGTCAGGCCGGAACGCGGGCTTTATAGCGTCACTATAAACCACAGGGGTCGCCTCATGGGTAAGGAAGCGATAAGCACCACTGTCTTCCATAATGTCCTGCATACGTTGATACATGGTATCACGCTTACTGGCATCCACTTCAGCCTTGGCCGCTAATTCTAGCTTATCAAACTCGGCATCACTAAAGCGCTCCCAGTTCCAGACCCCTTTTTGGGAGGTCACAAACCATGCTGTCGCATAGGATGGATCTGGCGCCATAGAGTAACGGTTCAAAATCAACTGAATATCTTTATAACGCTCACCAGAACTGGAATCACCCAAGGACCAGAAAGCGCCAGATTCATGCAGGTTGACGTCTACAGTAATCCCTACCTGAGCACAGGTAGCTTGAATAACCTGAGCGGTAGTCACATTGGCGGCCTTGTTAAGCACATCCAACGTTACAGTCACGCCATCGGCGTAACCTGCCGCCGCCAAATATTCTTTTGCCTTAGCGAAATTAGCTCCCGGTGGCACCAAACCTTGTGCGCGATTACCCGTTAAGCCTGGGGCAATAATGCCCGTGGATGGCGCAGCAGCACCAAAGTAGGAAGCCTGCATAATCGATGGCACATCAATGGCGTGCTGAATGGCTTTACGCAGGTTCTGATTAGCCATGGTTTCGTTTTCTACGTTCATACCAACCCACACGTAAAACAGCGAGGGGTACTCTTCCAGAACCGTGTGCGAAGGCATATTGGATTTTAGCTCACCAACTGCTCCTAGTGACACTCGGGTATAATCCAAATCGCCAGCTTCATAGGCAATTTGTGCGGAGTTTTCATCATCAATTGGCAAGATATGAATCTCATCAAACTCGGCACTACCTCCGTGCCATTGCGGATTGCGGCGCAATACGGTGCGCTGCTTGGGCTGCCACTCTGCATGCAAATAAGGCCCGGATTCACAAGGCGTGGAGGTGTCCACTTTGCCACCGGCTTCCTGCCAGGCTTTTTTGCTAACAATGTTGCCAACGATATACGGTAAGGCAATATTCCATGCTGGCGGATAAGGTGCCGAAAAAACGATGGTGCCTTCATACTTGCCGTCAACGGTCACCTCTTGCAAGGAGCCCCAATCTGGCTTGTTAGTAGATTTAAGGTTCTCATCAATAATGCGCTGGTAAGAGAACTGCACGTCTTCGGCGGTCATTTCTCCATAGCCGTTGCTAAACATAATGCCCGCTTTTAGCTTGAACTTGATGGTCGTTGGGCTTGCCTGTTCGATGGATTCGGCTGCATCCAGTACATAATCCCACTTACGACCTGGCTTGTACTGAATCAATTTACTATATACGCAACTATGGATTTCTTCATCCACAACCCCTTGTGAAAACGCAGGATCCATACTGCGTAAATCACTATACGCGCGTACCTTTAGAATTTTTTTGCCATCCGCAAAAATGACTTCGCTAGCGCTCGACGCCGCTGCAACCATTCCTAGAGCACCCGTAGTTTTTAGAAAATGGCGGCGACTCAAGCCATCTGGCTCTTGTTTAGATATATTTGAACTAGTCATGGGGGATTCCTTTATTTAGTTATTTTAGGTTTTACTGTCTAGCTATGCTATTCAAAGACCGCTTTCTAGTAGAGCAAAACGGCTTGACCTAAACAATTTCGCAATTGAAAATTTTCTGACGCATACTTTTAGACAAGTGCGTCAGATTGCGTCACTAATAACAGAAAGCATTTCAGCATATCGTAAATCAATGTTTTTATTGATCGGATATTTACCAGCACCCAAGTTTATAAAATTGAACTGGTTATAGTCTGAGCTACAAACACCGGGGCCGGCGGCCAAAATAATATGCTTGGCAAAGTCCTCAAAGGTTGCCCTAAAGTGTTGCCGGGACTTGATAAGTAGATATTTGGCGTTTAGGTAATCCAATCCAGCCTGAGTAAAACAGCCTGGGTCGTAGGGTTCCCATCGTTCACAGGTGAGTAAAATTTTGGCTGATCCAATATCAAATACCACACTGGTACCAAGATTCACTTCAAGGCCGGTTTGCATTGGCCCCTGAATAACAAATCGTCCATCGGTAATATTCTCCACTACACCAATACAGGATAAAGATCGACCTTTTTGGCCTATGGAAGGAGCATCCGTTTTTCCGCCCAAGTTAATGGTCGTGGCAGCCCCCACCCCAAGGGCAACCAAGCTAGCTACAGCCTGAGGGTCATAGATCGGGCCTGCAACAATGCCATCAAGGGATAGCGCCAGCATTTCAGCTAATACAGTCATATCATCAGTGCTGCCACCGGCACCACTATTGTCACCATGATCAGCCACAACAACAGGAAATTCCTGACATTGTTTAGCCCGAACAATGGATTCTGCTAAAGGTTCTGCAGCAAAGTAAAAATCGTCCCGTTGT
>ERZ1046148.1353-NODE-1353-length-12473-cov-6.178451_pt1 | contig 12473 bp, 11 predicted proteins | sample MGYA00383090_ERZ1046148 | MGnify/ENA primary metagenome ERZ1046148 (study PRJEB29581, sample SAMEA5548360) | metagenome | biome: marine; feature: coastal; material: water | depth 25 m | study: Short-term variability in the microbial, nano- and picoplankton...
CTATCGGTTCAGTGAACATTCGGTTTGACAGACTCATCACACTGACAGCGACCGCCTTTTTACCGGTTGCAGCCAATGCATCGAGACAAGATTTGGCTAAGACCGATGTCTCAGCGCGGTCAGCATATACATTGGAAGAACATATGACCGCAGGAATATCGTTATTTGGATTTAATAATTTTAGCGCTACTACAGAACCAACATCGATAGGGAAACCATGGTATGCTACTGTACGACTATCCAATCCGCGTGCATGATTTGCTCTATTCCAATTCTCAGCAAATTCCGCATCGATTTTCAATTTGTAAGGGATTGAGCCAACGTCGTGGAAATCAGCATCGACCAAAGTCCATTCTGCATCAGGCAGTGCTTGAATCTGATGTCCAATAATACTAGGCCAGAGTGTCGAATAGATGATTATGATATCCGCACCACTTTCCTCAACTACCTTACGAGCAGCATCATATGCATCTCTGATACGTTGCCATCCCTCATTTTGCTCAGGAATCAGCAATGGGTGAGGGTGGGCTGGTACCACCAGTGATTTGACAATTACATCATTCATCAAGAATCACTCCATTCGTGGCACGGCCATTCCATTATTGCATTACCAGTGCCGATAATAGTACCATATCCGTGGAGAGTTGCTTTTTGTTCTGGCATACCGATTGCACTTAGCATCCAAGTCAAAGCACCACCATCTGCTTCTGCAATCGCTTGCTCAACAAATTCTGGCATTTCATTTACTACCTGTTGACTTTTACCAGCCCGCAATAATTCGATAATACGCATATCCCAAAGATGCATGGCATGACTAGTGATGTGTTCGACACTCATGTCTTCGGGAACTGCGCTTTCAGTAGTAAAGTGTCGATGTGAAAGAGAATTACTTGCAATCAGTACACAGCGCTTACCACTATTTTCAATCGCTTTACGAGTTGCTCTTCCTAATTCCAACATCATTTCTTGCATAACCTCAACCGAGTAATATGAGTGTCCTCGGTTACTAGAGATGGACACGATTGGTTTATCCCATTCTGGCCTAATCATGTGGCAAGAGGTAATGGTGCCGTAATCAACTCTAAAATCAGGGTTTTCCATCATTTTCACAGACATACCTTGTTCTTGAGCTTGGTCGTGAATCGCCTTAGCAAGTTCGACGTCGATGTTCATGTCGTAATTGAAGCGAAATAGGTTAGGGAAGATGGGATCTACGGACAGTGATTTAAAGTTCTCAACTCCAAGAAAGTGAGTTCCTACATATGTTTGCCAATGAGGAGATAGAATTACCAGGCAATCATAATCAACATCTGCAAGTGATTCTCTCAGGCGCTCATAACCCCAGCGCAATTGTTCCCAACCCCCTTCTGAAGTCGGCTCATTCTGTTCTGGATTCTCTGCATAAACCAAATGTGGAGGGTGCGGGGCTAGCAATCCTGCTACAATACTTCCCTTCGCCATATCTGCTGCAATACGTGCCGCATCTTCTATGCATCGACTACCGGTGGCGGTATTGTGTCCGACTCCTCCCTTAGACATAATGCGGTGCCCGGTACTATTGGTTTAATCTTAGGCGGTCTATTTCAGATGCTTGAACTTCCTTACATTAATCCAATGCAGTTGGCATTTCTCGGAGCGATATTACTATCGCCAGCTATTGCTAAAATGACCAAAACCGAAGTTGGTTTAGACCATACGGGGGGTATATCGTTAATTCTAATACCCTTCGCATTACTCTGGTTTTTGGGTTTCTCCTATTTCGTGGTAGCAATACCAGCCCTGGTTTGGGTCTGGATGTCTATGTCTTGGCCTAATTTGGAATTACCACCGTTTAGGCTTGGAGTCTGGCATGGTACTGGGATTGCATTCACTGCCTTCGTAGGAGTGGTTGTCGCCTTCCAGATTATTCAGTAAGATTCGCTTTCTTTAGGAAAGTCACCCGAGCGTACATCGTCACAGTAACGTTTTACTGCGCCTTCAATTTGATTTTCCAAATCAAGATAGCGTCTAAGGAAACGCGGTGAAAAGTCTGTGGTAATTCCTAGCATGTCGTGCAGTACCAAAACCTGGCCATCACAATCGGGACCTGCACCGATTCCTATTGTTGGTATTGAAATCGCTTCACTGACCCTCTTAGCCAAATCTGACGGGATTTTTTCAAGAACAATAGCAAAGCAACCGGCCGCTTCCAATAATTTAGCATCGCTGATTAATTTCTCGGCTTCCTCATCTTCCTTAGCTCTTACAGAATATGTTCCGAACTTGTAAATCGACTGAGGGGTAAGTCCAAGATGACCCATCACTGGGATGCCAGCAGTAAGTATTCGCTCGATACTTTCGACGATTTCAGAGCCACCTTCTAGCTTTACAGAATGACCATTACTTTCCTTCATTATACGAATTGCACTTTCTAGAGCGAGTCTAGAATTTCCTTGATAACTTCCGAATGGCATATCGACGACAATCAATGCTCTATCGACAGCGCGTTCAACACACTGGGCGTGGTAAATCATATGATCGAGAGTCATAGGCACAGTCGTAGCTTTTCCAGCCATGACATTTGAGGCAGAATCTCCGACAAGAATCACATCGACTCCCCCTCTATCGACTAACTTAGCCAAGGAGTAGTCATAAGCGGTTAGCATTGTGATTTGTTCACCTGCTGCCTTCATCTCTTGTAGTGTATTGGTGGTGACTTTTCGAGCTTCTGAATAAACCGACATAAACTTCCCCCAGCATCTTCCCCATGGCTCTGTGCGCTTCAAACCCTCGCTTGTCACTCAGTATGTTTTACACAGATATTTACTGCCTCTGAGAAAAAACCTAGTGACCACATGCCACCTTCACGGCCTACTCCAGAGTCCTTTACGCCACCAAATGGTACTCTGAGGTCTCGATGCAGCCAAGTATTAACCCAGACCATACCGCTTTCTATTCTCTTAGCAACTTCCTCGCCTCGGTTTTGCGACCAAACCGAGCCTGCTAAGCCATAATCAGTACAATTAGCCATCTCTATCGCCTCTTCGTCAGAGTCGAAACGATGAATTGTTACTACTGGTCCAAAAATCTCCTCTGTAGAAGTACGTGATTCGTGACTCAATCCAGTGATTACGGTAGCCTCGATATGGAAACCATCATCCTCACTTCTCAAGCCGCCCGCTACGATGTCTCCTCCTTCAGAAACAGCGAGGTCGATAAATGAAAGAACTTTGTTCATGTGATCTTCTGAGATGACGGGTCCAATCTTTAATTCGCTTACCGCATGCAAAAACCGTTCTAGGAATTCATCATAGATGCTAGAATGAACTAAGATACGCGAACCACAAAGGCAGATTTGTCCCGAGTTAAGGAATCCAGCTCTCACAACTCCAGGAATTGCCAATTCTAGGTCGGCATCATCGAGAATAATACTAGAGTTCTTGCCTCCTAATTCCAAACTAAGTTTCTTGAACATTGGTGCTGCAGTTCGGGCAACTAAGCGCCCAGTATCTGTACCGCCAGTGAATGATATTGCCTTTACAACAGGATGCTCGACCAGTGATTGACCTATCTCTGGGCCATAACCATGAACGATGTTGACTACACCAGCAGGTAAACCAATCTCACAGAGTATTTGTCCAAAACGATGCGCAGTAAGTGGAGTAATCTCACTCGGTTTAGCAATGATAGTATTGCCCATAAGTAAGGCCGGTGCAACTTTCCAAGTGAGTAGGTAAAGTGGTAAATTCCATGGTGAGATCAAACCAACTACTCCTACAGCCTTACGCAATACGGTGTTGGTAGCATCCTTCATCTCAAAGACTTCTTCTGGCATTGTACGGGCGAATTCAGCGAAGAAACGAAAGTTTGCAATCGAACGTGCTATGTCAACCTCCATTGCGACCTGTAATGGTTTACCGGTGTCTAAAGATTCTAGTTCTGCTAATTCTTTATGGCGAGATTCTAATGCATCAGCGATTTTATCTAGCCACAAAGCCCGTTGTTCTAAACTCAAGGAACCCCACTCTGGTTGTGCTTTCTCTGCGGCATGAACCGCATCATCAACAACCATTGTGCGAGGAATACTTGCGATAATAGTGCCATCACTTGGACAAATATCATCGAAGGACTCCGTAGCAGTGATGTATTCTCCACCGACTAAGTTTTGAACATCAATCATATTTCAACCTCATAGTGCCATCTGTCTGCATCAGGGTCCCATTCGTCCCATGTTGGAATGGTGGCTAATTTTTCGTGAAGATTTTCTGGTACTATTCCCGGTACGATGAAGGCTTTTTGCCGATTTAGCGGGTATGGATTTCGCAATTCGATATCCAGTGTTCCAAGAATTGCCCGTGCAACATACCATGTTGCTTGTGAATTCCAACCATGCGCAATCTTAACCACAACACCGAGTCCTTTAGGATAATCTGGATGAGAAATAGCAAGTCCCAGCAACCCATCTGCTCCTTCTTTAGCAATTACAGCACCTTCTCCTGCTTTGAGAATAGTTGAATCAAGTCGATTGAATCCACCAACTAAATCCGGATGTTTACACATTGCTTCCCAAATCCAATCCTCGTCTTTATCCTTCACTAATCCAGCATATATTTGCGCTAATTCTGCGACTGTATTGCTCACAGTTGGCAGGCCACAACCATCCTTTGCAATTCTTTTGGCCTGCCAATCCGGCCCCAAATATTTCCTAACTTGTTCCATATAGGCCTTGAATACTTGATGAGTCGGGAGTGTATATCCGGCTCTATTCCAACCTTTTCCCTTACATCCGGCCAATATTGCTGCATGTTCACCACTACAGGTGTGATACCAACGTCTTGGTCTGCGTACCTGTCGGCCAAATTGTATCAGTGGCACATCTAGAGGTGTCATCATCAATGGCCATTCTGATTTAGAGAGTAATGATTGGGCGGCAGCGACATGCTCAGTATCACCATTGTGACTGGCTACTGAAATGGCTTTTTGCTCCCAAGATAAGTTTTCTAATTCCTTGGTAAAGGCTTTGAGCATGAATGGTTTCATCATCGAACGGCCATAACACAATACATTACCGCCAAAGGAATGAATCACCTCATCACCATGACACCATGCTATTGCTCCGTGAATCGTGGTTTCACTGACGCCATTTCTACGATAATCGACTAACGGCTCCCATTCAACATCTCTTCCCGTTGGGATTCCGTCGACATCTTCACCTAAAGGTGAGTCTGGATACACCTCAGATCCCGGTTGCCCTGGAGCAACCGCTGAATTGGAATCGTGAGTTATACTCATTTAAGTCCCCTCTCAATCAATGGTACAACTTGTTCCATCCATGCTTCCATATTGCGAATCACCCGCTTTGAATCATGATTAAAGAAATCAAACCAAGTCATAAGACGATCATCGGGATGAAATCTTTCTAAAGCTTGTGCTGCTACTTCTTCGGGATTACCGATTAATGCATTATCAACCGCCTTTTCCACCTTTGAGGGATCAAGAGTTCCCTCCAAGGCCTTCCAATATTCACCTAATGCCAGTCTTGCTTCTTCGTGGGCTGCTTCGGTTTGTTGCTCAGGCGTCAGACCTTCTTCCGCATTTAGGAAGACGAAAGTTGTCCGCGGCATATCTCTCCTCTGCCATTCACCACCCTCTGCATGATATTGTTCCTGCATTCTTTGGTGGGTTGAATCGATTATTTCCGGTGAGGTAATTGAGAGGTTAAACACCTTTACTGGCAAAATGGTATTGACAAATTCCTGTGCCTTTGGATCGTGAGTTCCTGCAATCAATTCCAATTGGTTACGTGGCCATTCTTTCGGTACTATCGATATATCTTCAAAATTATATCTTCTCTGTATCTCAATAGACTCAGCATCTGTTTCTGCAGCTAATTGTACTTTCTTCCAGTCTTCATCAGAACGGAAATTCGCCCTAGTGAGAATAGTTTGTCGGACATCTTCACAGGAAAAGGTATCACCGCGTAACAAGCGCAGAAATACCTCTGCTGCCTCTATGAATATTTGACCTCGTAACGCAGGCCATGCCGCTTCTTCTACCGCATCACGAGGAAGAATTCCATATGGTCTAGCCATGAACTCAAAACGACCAGCACTAAAGCCAACATGCAATTTACGATTTGGACTTTGCAGTGAGAGGAATTGAACTGTATTAGCAATGCGTTCAGCTTGTGCGATAGGACCGCCACTGGCAACGATTGCAACAACTGCTGAACCTACGTCTATGCGCTCTGTCCGTCTAAATGTTTCAAGTGCGAGTTGCGGGAAGTCTGTACAGAGTCCAACTTCACCCTGCCAGTGGGGAACAACAGGCTTCGAGTTCAACTTTTGCGTGACGGTCGAGAGATGTGCTTGTGCTAGCCAAGCCACACCAAATCCAAGTCTGTCTGCTGCAGAAACCTGTTCGAAGTAATTGTTGAACATGACTTCTTCAGAAGGTGTGTAATCGTTGTGATCTGGTGTTTGACTAATCGAGAAGAAAATATCGTATTCCATCTTAATCACCTCTCAAGTAGTCAATTTTTGTATGCGTTGTTTTAGCATATCTGGTGCAGGTATTCCCGCTTCCATCAGAGACGTCATCGCTCCCGAGAGTTGGACCATTGCTTCATCTGGTTGGTTGCTTATCTCTGCTAGGTCAGCCATTCCCCAACGTGCGACAAGAACTCCATCCAAATCGCCGATACGCTCGGCTAGTTCTAGACTCTCTTGCATCATTGCTAACGATTGCTCTAATTCCCCAGTAGTGGCTTTGATGTGTGCGAGGTCCTGCATGGTTTCCAAGCGTGCTTGTTCATCATTTCCTAACAATTCCATACGCTTATGGCAGTGCATCTCTGCTGCATCCCAATCTTCTTTCGCTTTTGCTACATGTGATAGTAAAGCATGGCCATATGCCATGCCAGTATTATCGCTAATCATCTCACGCAAACGCATTGAGCGTTCAGCAAATGTTCCCGCCTCTTCAATATCAGCTGTCGCTAATGACATCAAACCAATATGATGGAGTATGGCGGCTGCTAGTTTGTTGTGTTCTGCCTTTTCTGCGGCCAATGCCAAACCGATTAGTGATTCTTTATCGGCTTGACCTTGTCTATGTATCTCGAACTCTACCCAGCCACTCTCCTCATCGTCTTTGGCTACCTCTTGAGCGTGTTTCATCAACTTCTCTTGTAATTCATGACGTCCTAATTGGCCTGCTAATTCGTGCAGGTGAAGAGTTAGAGAGGTATTTATTGCTCCAAGGTCTCCTCCATTGGCGAAGAGATCTAAGATTTCACTTGCTGCACTTTCAGACATGTCAGTCATTTAATCACCTAAATTGAGCGTAGACGTCCGCCATCTACTGCAAGACTAACTCCGCGAATACCACCGCTTCCAGGTAAACAGAGGAAAACAATAGCGTCAGCGGTTTCCTCTGGTTGAATCAAGCGTTCAATAGGTACTTGACTCATCCATGCCTCATGAATGTCCGCTATCGATTTTCCAGTTTTTTGATGTATTGAATCGGCAAGTGAGCCAAGCCGATCGGTATTGGTAAATCCTGGTAAGATGTTGTTAATTGTGATACAGGGGGCCAATTCACGGGATAGTGTCTTTGACCATGATGCCATTGCTCCTCTTAGAGTATTGGATAATCCAATATTTGGAATTGGTTCCTTAACCGACGTTGAGATGATGTTAACCACACGCCCCATCCCAGATTGCTCCATTTGCGGTGCCAACAAACGTGTGATTGTGTGTGCCGCGTGGAGATGACGCTTGAAAGGTGCTTCGAAATCTTCGATTTTATTTTCCAGTAGTGGTCCGCCAGGCGGCCCTGCTGCATTATTTACCAGGATTTGAATCGGGCCATCTTTGAGAAGTTTTGTGATCAACATTTCAACCACTTCTAACTTCTCAAGATCCATAGAAACCGCCTGGTGCCCAGTCCCAGGAAGGGCATCAACTAACTGGTTCAGAGCATATTCATCTCTGCTGCAAGCGATAACGCTCGCACCGGCTTCCGCGAATGCTTTGGCAGCGGCTCTTCCTATACCGCGACTAGCGCCACATACCAAGGCTCTCATTCCTTTTAGTGCGTTTTTCTTGAATGGTGATTCATGATTTGACATATTTATTTCTCCAATTGGCGTTTTTAATTTTTCAATTGCTTTTTAATCAGCATAATGGCTGTAGGTTTGCTCTGATAATTTTTGCTCGACAACTGCTAGAACCTCGTCGGGTGCATTACGGAAAGTGGGGTGTTCACTTTGCCCTTGTGGTCTTCTGATACTTGCCCATTCTCCAGCGACATAATGCAATAATGCTTCTTTCATCAGCACTCCAGCGAGTACCAATGTTTCGTAACATAGATCTTCATATGTCATTCCGCGCTTTACCAAAACCTCTCTTCGCATTAGTAATTCCCCAGTATCAATGCCATTGTCACAAAAGTGAGTAGATGACCCGATTGGAATGTCGTGATATACCGACCAAGCAGGAGATGCGGAACCTCTGCATTCCGGTAACAATCCCGGATGTGAGTTAATGACACCATCTTTGGGATAGTCGAGTATTTCACCACGTATGATTCGAGTGCCGCCAAATATAATCAAATCCAAGTCTAAATCATTCAGATACGGCATTACCTGTTCAGAGTTGTGAATCGCAACCTCAACATGAGTTATATCAAGCCCTGAAATCTGCTCCTCTACAGTCGCAGCAATCGGGTTTCCTTCTATTCTTATGAGGAATTTATCGCGTTCCTCATCAGCGATTTCAGAGTTCTCGCTAATGATGATTTCAGGTACGAAATCTTCTGATAGAAGTTGCTTCAACATCTCCCTTCCATAGGGGTGTTCCTTCAACAGAAGAAATGCAAAACTCGGCTTCGCCATGTGATGGCCGAGGGGGTTGGGCTACCCGTTATTTTCGGTCAGGGTGTGACTCTTTGTCGGTCTCTTGGGAATAATACGGTTTCACGGACATTTCTTGCACCTGTAAGTGCCATCAATAGACGTGCTACACCAAGTCCCCAACCAGCGTGTGGTGGTGCACCGTAGCGGAAACCATCGGTATAGAATGAGAAGTCAGCGGGTTCGAGACCCTTATTACGCAGGTTTTGCTCTAAGACCTCGACTTTGTGTTCACGCTGTCCACCACTTGTCATTTCATCACGACCGTAATTCAAGTCAAAACCTCGGCTAAGCTGTTCTCCTGTTGCACCATTTTCTCCTTCGACATGATGGATGTAGAATGGTTTCATTGCCATAGGCCAACGTGGTAAAAAGTGGAAACCTGGGTGTATGGCGGCTATTATGTCACAATGTGATGATTCTATATCGTCGCCCCATGAAATGTTTTCGCCAGCATCTTGAATCATTTTGATAGCATCACAATATTCTATTCTTGGGAATGGAATCGATGGAACCTCAACGGTTATCGGTTGTTCATCTTGACTGACACGATATTGATTGATGATGTCGATTTGTTCTTGGTCATTATCAGCGACAGATTGCCATATGTGGTTGATCATGCGCTCTTGTACAGCCATTACATCATCATCATCCATCCATGCTCCTTCGATATCGAAGGAGATGAATTCATTGAGATGTCGATATGTATCGTGATTCTCTGCTCGGAATGCTGGACCGATTTCAAAGACACGTTCCATCCCTCCAAGAATGGTCAACTGTTTGTACAATTGCGGACTTTGACTCAAGAAGGCAGGCGTATCAAAATACATCATTGGAAATAGGTTTGTACCACCTTCAGATGCAGAAGCGATTATCTTTGGAGAATTTATTTCTTTGAAACCTTCTGTGATAAGGTGCTCTCTACCGTATTGTAGAACTCTTGAACGCAAGGTGAACATTGCACTGACATGGGCTCGGCGCAAATCCATGTATCTGTTGTCCAATCTGGTGTCCAAACCAACAGAAACAGTGTCTGTTACCCCTACTGGAAGTGGGGTGTCTGCTTCGGTTATCACATTCAAAGTAGATGCTACTACCTCGTAAGTTGGAAGAGGTGTTGGTTCACCTTCAGCGACCTTAGGTGGCCTTTTTTCGGCTACCATTCCAATTATTTGTACTGTTGATTCACGAGCAATGCTTTGTGCTTCAGTAAGAGTCTTTTCGTCAACTGCGCCTTCTTTGAAGAAGATTTGGCAGCGACCAGTACCGTCTCTAATGTCCATGAAACAGATTTTCCCTTTTCCACGAGATGCTTCCATAAAACCACAAATCTTGACTTCTTTTCCTATCAAATCAGAACCTATTTCTTGAATCTGACCAAGTGTGTGCGTACGATATGCCGTAGGATGGTATTCGACTTCTGCCATAGTTGGGGGGGGGTTGGGTTTGCATCATGAATCCATCGCTGAACTAACGTAGAATTGATATCCAAGTGTTTTGACGGCTGTGATATGTCAGACGTGTTCTTTTCGAGTGAATCAGTAAGTAGTGGCCATCCAGACAAACTTTGTGATGCAATCTCAGATGCAATAGTCGATGCTTGTTTAGCTGTAGATGCAAATTGCCGTGTTGCAGTAGAAACCTGCGTAAAGGGTAAGGCTGATATGGGCTTAATCGTCCTCGCAGGGGAAGTTTCAGTTAATGGTGCAGCACCTGATTACGAGGCTATTGCTCGTAAAGCAGCAGCCAATATTGGATATACCTCTCACAATATTGGAATGGATGCAACCGATCCAAGTGTTTGTGAAGTTCAAGTTCATATTACCACACAATCGCAATATATCGCTCAAGGTGTTAATCAAGACGACCTTTCACAAGGCGCAGGTGACCAAGGATTGATGTTTGGTTATGCATGCACTGAAACCGAGGGACTACCTGGTCTAAATGGCCGTTATTTCCCACTAGCAGCAGCACTTTCACAGAAGTTGACACGTAGACTATCAGAAGTCGGCGAACAAGGAATCTTGCCGTGGGCCCGCCCAGATGCAAAGAGCCAAGTTACGATTGCATATGATGATGAAGACAATGTTGATTATGTTCACACAGTAGTTATTGCAATTCAGCACGATGATAATCTCAAGGATATGTTCGATGGTGATGTAGATGCAGAACAAGCTCACATCCGTGCAGAAATCGAAGAAAAAGTTGTCAAGCACGTAATTCCTGCTGAAATCTTGCCAGATAACTACCGCTTAGTCGTTAATGGAACTGGAAGATTCGCTGACCCTGGAGGTCCATACGCAGATGCTGGTTTGACCGGTCGAAAAATCATAGTCGATACATACGGTGGAATGGGGCGTCATGGTGGCGGTGCATTTAGCGGTAAAGATCCTTCAAAGGTAGACCGATCTGCAGCTTATGCTAGTCGTTGGGCTGCAAAGCATGTAGTGGCTGCTGGATTAGCCAAGCGCTGTGAAATACAACTTGCATATGTGATTGGAATCGCCGAACCAGTCAGTGTACGTGTTGAGACTTTTGGAACTGGAACAGTTGATGACAAAACCCTAACACAACGTGTTAAAAATGTGTTTGACTTCAGGCCTAGAGCCATTATCAAAGAACTGGATTTACTAAAGCCGATTTACTCTCCTACTGCTGCTGGAGGCCACTTTGGTCGTACACCTGGTGCAGATGGTAGTTTCCCTTGGGAAGTTATCGATGAGGCTAGAGTTCAGGGTTTGAAGAACTGAGACCCTCAGGGTCTTAGGGCCGATTGGCTGAAATGCCGAATCGTGGTCGGAGGTTCATGACCAAGCGTAAATCTGTGTGGGCAGTATGCGCGATAATCGTCACATCTTTGTTTGCTACACCAGCATTAGCCCATGAGGACATTACTCTCTCAGTAGATCAAATGCACGTTGTTCTCGCCCCAGGTGAGGTTTTCAATCTCACTCTCACAATAGAAAATGGGGGCGATTCAATAGAGGATTTTAATGTCAGTGCAGATTCTTCTAATTCACTATGGTCTGTCATACCATCACAACCAGTGGTCGAGGATGTATTCCCCACTTGGTCAAAAAATACTACTTTGATAATCAGTCTAAATTATTCTGCGTTGCCTTCTGATTCGACTTCTGTCAATATCACTGTTACCGAATCAGATGCGAATATTTCTTCCTCAATAGTAGTCTATCTTACAGTACTGCCTGTTTTCATGCCTGCTCTCGATGCAAGCAGCAATGGCAATCAAGGATTGGTATCATTGTCACCGGGTACAACGGTTGATTTACCTGTTGAGATAACTAATGATGGGAATGTTGAAGACACGATAATACTCGATGTAGATCAAACTCCAGACCTAACCGGTTTCTGGGCCACTTGGAATGCCAATCAACAGAATAACTCTGGAACTGGCAACGGAACCGGCAACGGAACCGGCAACGGAACTGGCAACGGAACTGGCAACGGAACCGGCAACGGAACTGGCAACGGAACCGGCAACGGAACTGGAAACGGAACCGGAACCGGCAACGGAACAGGAAACGGAACCGGCAACGGAACCGGCACCGGAACCGGCAAC
>ERZ1046148.1358-NODE-1358-length-12428-cov-5.090277_pt1 | contig 12428 bp, 11 predicted proteins | sample MGYA00383090_ERZ1046148 | MGnify/ENA primary metagenome ERZ1046148 (study PRJEB29581, sample SAMEA5548360) | metagenome | biome: marine; feature: coastal; material: water | depth 25 m | study: Short-term variability in the microbial, nano- and picoplankton...
GTTATTTCCGCTCCTTGAGCAGAAGTAATGATTCGCTCTTCTTTATAGAGTCCATAGTGTCTTTCGCTGCCTGTATAACTTCTGGATGAGATGATAAACCTAAATAATTATTAGAACAAAAATTTAATACAGTCTCACCGGTATTTAAAGTTATTTCCGCTCCTTGAGCAGAAGTAATGATTCGCTCTTCTTTATAGAGTCCATTATTTTTTATGTCTTGCAATTCTTTTTGAAGATGATTTTTCAGTTTTCCGTACATTTTATTGCGTTTTATGCGAATTTAAACATCTTTCACTAAAATATCGTCATTTATATAAATAAGAATCTTCTGTTTGACATCTATTTTCATGTCTTCTAAAACATCTTGATAAGACTGAAGTTGTTGTTCATGTTTTTTGTCTTCCAACCCTGTTTTGTAATCAATAATTATAGCCTCGTTTTTAACGTTTATTATAATTCTGTCAGGTCTTAAAATGATACCATCTTTTGAAATAATATCACGTTCATTATAAACGGTGTAATTTGAAGAATAATAATCGTGAAGTTTTGGATGTTCGAGAATATTTTTAACCGTTGTTTTTAAGAATACTGCCTGTTCTTCATTTATAGTTGAGGCCTTTAGGAAATCGATAATGACATCATCAACATCATCGCTAGTTTTTATTTGAGCCATAATATCATGAATCAAATTTCCTTTTTCAATGGCTTCTTGCTGATTGGTATCCCACAACAATCCGGATTTTGTAACCATTTTTATATTATGATCTTCTTTTGCTGTCGAAATAAACTCACTTTGAAGATGCATTTCTTTTCTGTTTGTAGAATTTTTTGATGCTTTTTTAGAACTTCCGAAGCTATAATTGGCCTCTGAATCATTCCAAATTCCTAGATCCTGGAGGTAATTTATTAATAAGCCTGAATATTTTTTGGTATTAATTTCACCTTTAGTCGATATCTCTTTTGTTGAGATTATATGTATTTGTTCAATGGCGCGTGTTAGTGCAACATATAACAAATTAATATTGTCTAATTCTTGTTCAGATTGATGCTTGTTATAAATGCGTAATCCTTCAGCTCCATAATTTTCAAAATCTTTGTTATAGTTTAAGAGTGTATGTGAAAACCCATTGTATTTTTTTGAATCTAAACTAAACCATTCTTTAGGTTCTAATTCTCTATAAATATCTAAATCGGCATAAGGAAAAATCACCACAGGGAATTCTAGACCCTTGGATTTGTGTATTGTCATGATTTGAACCGCATTTTGTCCTTGTGGAGAAATGATACTCAAACTATCTTTTTTCTTATCGAAGTATTCTAAAAACCCTGAAATATCAGAGCCCTTTTTTTGAGAAAAATCTAAAATAATATCTAAATAAAATTGAATGTATGCATTTGAATTTTTGACTAAATTGAAACGTCTAACAATAGCTTCAACTAAATCATAAAGTGGAAACTGTAATAATGAATTACAGTCTATAAATACGCCATAATTTTGCAAACTTTCGAATAGTTTATCAGTAGAAAGGTGAATATGATTTGTAAAAAAATGATGCTTGTCGTCTATATTAAAAAGTGTGGTTAAATAATTTAAAACCTTAATTTTTGTTTCATTGTTTTCCGGCTGAACAAGAAGGAATAATAAATCATTGATAAAAACGACATCAGGTGAATTATTAATAAGTAAAGTTTCAGAAGAAATAATTGGAATTTCGTGCTGACTTAAATAATCAGCAATGGCAACCCCTTCCTTTTTCTTTCTAATTAAAACACAAATGTCTTCCAAATTAAAACCGTTTTCAATGCACTTATTTATAGTCCTTAAAACGGCTTCAGGAAATATTTCGTTTCTATCATCTTCTTTATTATTTTCTAAAAACGAGAGTGTTACAAAACCGTCTTTATCTTCTGTTATATTTTGATGTGCTTTTTCGAATAGTGTTTTATAATCATCATTATTAAAAACATGATTGGCTAAAAACTTAAAAAAACCATTGTTAAAATTTACTACTTCTTTATAGCTTCGGTAATTTTCTTTTAGACTCCTTACATCTTGTAATGCATGAAAAGGGCTGCTTTTTTTATTAAACAAATCAATAAACTGTTCCGCTTTTCCGCCACGCCAGCGATATATAGCTTGTTTAGCATCACCAACTAACATGGTGCTTCCGTTTACAGTAGATAATGAATTTTCTAATAACGGGATTAAATTCTCCCATTGCATCACAGATGTATCTTGAAACTCATCAATGAAATAATGTTTAAATTTTTCACCTAAACGTTCATAAATAAAAGGTGTAGGCTGTGCTGAAATTTCTTTGCTAATAATGGCATTAAATTCTGAAATCAGCATTTTGTTTTGATCCTCTTTTAAAACTTCTAACTCACTATTTATAGCCTTCAAAACGGATAATGGTGTAATATTTCTATAAAATGCTTTTAAAAATTTTAAATGAAATATAGCTCGCTTAGTGACATTAAAGCTAGATGCTATTTGTGGTTGTATTTGTTCAATTATTGAAGCAATATCAGCAGTTACTCGCTTAGGATATAACGTTTTGGTTTCTATATCTTCTTGCCATTTAGTATCAAAATTTACGTTAAAGTTTTTTTCTGACAATTTCGAAAAATGTTTAGGCAAATAACCACTAGTAAAGTCATTAAATTCTAATCCAGACTCTTCAATTAAGGTAAGTACCCTTTGAGCGTTTTCAACAATATGGGTTTCTAAATCTGAAATTTCTTTTTTGAGTTGTGCTTTAAGCACTTTAAAATCATTTAAAGTTTTGTCTTTTAAACCATTGATAAAGGGCATATCGTTTTCATTTACCAAGAGTTTAGCAATCTTGTTAAAATCAAAAGACACATCCCAACTTTTATCATCATCAGCTTTTTCAATAGCAAAATCAACTAAAATCTTTGTAAGATCATTATCATTTCCTGCTTTGGCAATTAAACTATCTACAGCTTCGTTGAGCAATGAATCTTGGTCTAGCTCCACTTCAAAATTCAAAGGTAGTCTTAAATCATAAGCAAAAGTTCTAATCAATTTATGAGTAAAACCGTCAATAGTAGAAATATCGAAGGCGGCATAATTGTGCAGTATAGTATTTAATAAACTTTTGGATTTCTCATGGAGTTTAATAGGTTCCATTTGTAGCTCCTTGCAAATACTCTCAAACATCGAGTTTTCACTTTCTAAAACAGAATCATCAGAAAACGTTTTTAGTGTTTCAACAATACGCGCTTTCATTTCTGCAACAGCCTTATTAGTAAAGGTTATAGCTAGAATATGTTTAAAAGGTTCTGGATGATTTGATTGAAATAAAATTTTTAAATATTCTTTTACGAGTGTATATGTTTTTCCGCTTCCTGCTGAGGCATTATAAATGGTAAAAGGATACGTTTGTTGCATGAAGAATGATTTGCTTACAAGATAAAAACTATCGATGGTTTCATAACAATTTATTATTTTTAATTGACCTGTTTTATGTGTAAATTTGAATGAAATTAAATATTAATTAAAACAAAATAATTATGGCTTTCGAATTACCAAAATTAGGATATGCTTATGATGCCTTAGAACCTCATATAGATGCAAGAACCATGGAGATACATCATTCTAAACATCACCAAGGATACACAAATAATTTAAATAACGCTATTGCAGGAACAGATTTAGAAGGGAAATCTATTGATGATATTCTTGGAAATTTAGATATGAATAATAGTGCTGTTAGAAATAACGGTGGCGGATTTTATAATCATTCTTTGTTCTGGGAGGTTATGAATCCTGAAGATAGAGGTTATCTGTCTGGTGATTTAAAAGACGCTATTGAGGCTGCTTATGGTTCAAAAGATGAATTTATACAAGCTTTTTCAAATGCAGCAGGAACACGTTTTGGTTCTGGTTGGGCATGGTTGTGTGTGCACAAAGGAGGTAAAGTAGAAATTTGTTCAACGCCAAATCAGGATAATCCATTAATGCCAGGAGTAAGTTGTGGTGGCACACCAATTTTAGGACTTGATGTTTGGGAGCACGCATACTATTTAAATTATCAAAATAGGCGTCCAGATTACATTAAGGCATTTTTTAATGTCGTTAACTGGAATGAAATGGAAAAGCGTTACGCAGAAGCTAAATAAAACTAGTTATTAGTTTAAATATAAAGGCAAATTCAGAAATGGATTTGCTTTTTTTTGGCGTTACCCAAAGGTCGGGCCATACACTATATCTTTTCTTATGCTAAATTTGTATCAGGATCTCATCAAGTATTTAAATTATAAGATGATTTATGTTTAGATTGAGTTGTTTTGTAAGCCTAAAAAAAGGATGCCGTTTCTATCCCTAACGCGATAATTATTATTTTTAAGAAAAACGCATTACTAATAAATGGGTACTCCCATTTTTTTAGAAAGTATATAAAATGAAAAAGGTGAACGTTAGTTCACCTTTTTGCCCCAAATCTACCATAAACTTAACCTACTTATGTTATGGTTTTTCAAATATATGGTAGCGATATTGTTTGATAAAATATTTTAGATAAACTGCGCAAATATTGGCTTAAAAGAAATTGTGTTACTTAATTAAGGTAAAGTGTAAACACACATAATCATATTAATTAGGAAACTAAATTGCATAAAAAAAGGCGAACAGATGTTCACCTTTTTTTGCCCCAAATCTACCATGAACTTAACCTACTTATGTTATGGTGTGACCAATTTATACGTAATTTAAATATTTTGACTATTTTTTAGGTGAACTGCATTTTTTTTGGGTGAAATGCAAATATTACAGTTTTTACTTATAAAATTATTGATTTAATAATTAATAGGCACGTTCATTATTGCCTTCGTAAAAGTTGATAAACGCACGATTTACAACTCTATTCCCGCCAACAGTTGGATAGTTTCCCGTAAAATACCAATCGCCCAAATGCTCAGGACAAGCTTTATGTAAATTTTCTACAGGTTGAAAAATAATTTTCACTTCTGCCTTTATTGATTCATCACTCAACAACTCTGAAATTTTATCTGATATTTCTTCGGCTGTAAAAGGGTCATATATTTCTTTTACAAAATTTTGTACGTGCTTATCTTTCAAATCTGTTTGCGTTACACACTTATCATAAACCTCTTTTACAATATCATATTTGCCAGAATCTTTTAGTAATTCTAAAGCTGCTTTAAAAGCAACTAAGCTTTCAAGGTTTGCCATATCAATGCCATAACAATCTGGATATCGTATTTGTGGCGCAGAAGACACCACAATTATTTTTTTAGGATTTAAACGATCTAGCATTTTTAAGATACTCATTTTTAAAGTTGTACCTCTAACGATACTATCATCAATAATAACTAGATTATCGGTAGGTTTAATAACACCATAGGTTACATCATAAACGTGTGCTACTAAATCATCTCTACTGCTATCTTCGGTAATAAAGGTTCTAAGTTTAACATCTTTAATAGCTATTTTTTCAACTCTCGCGTGCTCAGATAATATCTCGGTAACTTTTGCTGCCGATAATGATCGTTGTCCATTTAAAATAGCTGCTGTTTTAGTTTTATTTATAAAAGCCTCAGCAGTTTCAATCATTCCAAAAAACGATGTTTCTGCGGTATTTGGAATATACGAGAACACTGTATTTTTTGTGTCATTATCAATCGCTTCAAGTACTTTAGGCATTAATAATTTACCTAACATTTTACGTTCTTGATATATTTCTGCATCACTACCTCTAGAGAAATAGATGCGTTCAAAAGAACAAGACTTTCTTGCTAAAGGTTCTAATATTTGTTTAAGTCTAACTTCTCCTGAATGTTTAGTAATAATGGCTTGTCCAGGTTCTAATTCTTTAACGTCTTCAAATTTCACATTGAAAACTGTTTGAATCACGGGTCGTTCAGAAGCTACAACAACTACTTCATCATCCTTATAATAAAAAGCGGGTCTAATTCCAGCAGGGTCTCTCAAAACAAAAGAATCCCCATGTCCAATAAGTCCGGCCATAGCATAACCACCATCCCAATTTTTTGCAGCTCGCCTTAAGATTTTAGCCACTTTTAAACGCTCAGCAATAAGCGGTGATGCCTGCTGTTTATTATAGCCTTCTTTTTTTAAGTCTTTATATATTTTACTCACTGCATCATCAAGAAAATGACCAATTTTCTCCATTATAGTAATGGTGTCAGTATATTCTTTAGGGTGCTGTCCTAATTCTATAAGGTTACTAAAAAGTTCTTTAACATTGGTCATGTTAAAGTTTCCAGCCATAATTAAATTTCTATGCATCCAGTTGTTTTGCCTTAAAAAAGGATGAACACTTTCTACGCTATTTTTTCCGAAAGTTCCGTAGCGAACATGACCTAATAAAACTTCTCCTATGTACGGGATATTCTTTTTTTGTGCAGCAACGTCCTCTTTGTATTCTGGGTGCGTTTCAAATTCTTTATTAACTCTATCGTTAATTTGTGCGAAAATATCTTGAATGGGTTGTTGTGCTATTGAACGAACTCTACTTATGTAACGTTGACCAGGTTCAGTATCTAATTTTATACTAGCAAAACCAGCACCGTCTTGACCTCGGTTATGCTGTTTTTCCATCAATAAATACATTTTATTCACACCATAAAATGCACTGCCATATTTTTCTTTATAAAACTCAAGCGGTTTTAAAAGTCTAATCATTGCTATTCCACATTCGTGTTTTAAGACATCGCTCATAATAAAAATGTTTTGGCTTTACTCATTATTTTATTCCATATCACTGAATTCGTTAACCTTTGATTTCGCGAAAATGAAAAACTATGTTTATATCCCCACTTTAGTGGAAACACAAATTGATTTAAATAAAAAACGCGCTCTAAATAGAGCGCGTTTTTTTAGGTTAATTCTATTTCAAATTGCGTTAGTTGTTTAAATTGCAACAGTCGCTTATGAATTTCTTCGTTTGATAAATTTTGCATGCGCTCCGTTCCAAATTTTTCAACACAAAATGACGCCAAGGTCGAACCATATATCACAGCATTCTTCATATTTTCAAAGGACACATCTCCTGTTTTGGCTATATATCCAGCAAAACCACCTGCGAACGTGTCACCGGCACCAGTAGGATCAAAAACTTCTTCTAATGGTAAAGCAGGCGCATAAAACACATGGGCATTATGAAATAATAAAGCACCATGCTCTCCTTTCTTTATTACCACATACTTTGGTCCCATTTCATGAATCTTTCTAGCTGCAACTACTAAAGAATATTCTCCTGTTAATTGCCTAGCTTCTTCATCATTTATAGTAATTACATTTACACGTTTTATAACATTTAGTAAATCGTCTAAAGCGCAATCCATCCAAAAATTCATCGTGTCTAAGATCACCAATTTTGGTTTTTTAGTCATTTGATCTAAAACACTAGATTGGACGATTGGATGTAAATTTCCTAACATCACCACTTCAGCATCCTTATAACCTTTAGGAACTACTGGATTAAAATCCGCAAGGGTGTTTAATTCAGTGACTAAAGTGTCACGAGAATTCATATCATTATGATATTTTCCACTCCAAAAGAATGTTTTCCCTTCTTTTACAATTTCAATTCCTGAAACATCAATATTTTTATTTGATAATAAGTCTAAATATTCTTTAGGGAAATCGCCGCCAACAACAGAAACAGCAGCTGCATTAACATTAAAATGAGAAGCAGCAAGACCTATGTAAGTAGCTGCGCCACCAAGAATTTTATCGGTTTTACCGAAAGGCGTTTCAATAGCATCAAATGCCACGGTACCTACAATTACTAATTTACTCATAAATGAGATGTGAAATTTAGGTGCAAATATAAGTCTTTTTATAGATTACAACGACTATATTTTTTTCAATAAATAGACGATTAAAATATTTTTTAACCCTTATGTGATATTTTAAATAAGATGGTGTTTTAGCGTTAGATGCTATTATTACTTTAAGATTGGGGATGTAATTAAAGGTGTCCCTAATTTTTTTAGTGTTTTAAGGGGTGTTGATAAGATATAAGTTACTTTCTGCCAAAATCAGCAGGAATTTCTCCCCAAGCTTTGGTTTCCCATTTTACAATTACGGTATTATAGGTGTTGCTCTTTAACCATTCTATAGCCCTTTCAACTAAATCAAAAACGGGTTTGTTTTTTTGGTTATGTTCTAGTTTGGTGTTGCAGTTTTTCTTCTTCACCCAACTCATAGCGGTTCTAGAATCTGTGTAAAGAATTCTATCGCTTTTATTTTTTTTAAGAATAGCCAATCCATGTACTAAGGCTAAAAACTCACCTATGTTATTTGTTCCTTCTTCAAAAGGACCTTGAATGAATAGTTGTTTTTTAGTTTTAGTATCTACCCCTCGATATTCCATTTTCCCAGGATTACCACTCGATGCTGCATCAACAGAAATAGAATTGTAGTTAGGTTGTCCTATCTTTTTAAGCTGCTCCCCAGATAGTTCACTCGTAAATTTCTTGCCGTTACCTATATAGTCCTTATAATTACCTTTTAAAGCTTTTTTAGCCGCTTCAATCGTTGAAAACGATTTGTATTGTGCGCCTTGGTAATCTTTTATTTGGGATTTGCAGTCATTCCAAGATTCGAAAACGCCTATATGATGCCCTTTCCAAACGGTATAATATTTTCTTTTCTTTTTACTCATTTAAAAGCTTTTCAACCACTTTCGGAAAATGTTCCATCTCTAATTCATGAATTTTCGACGCGACATCATTTGCATTATCGGTTGCAGAAACATCACATTTTACCTGAAACCTCGTCGCACCTTCGCCATAACGTTCACTTCCATAATGCATTGTAATACCAGTTTCAGTTTCTTTATTCGCAATAACCGCCTCATGCACGTGCATACCATACATGCCTTTTCCCCCATATTTAGGAAGTAAAGCAGGGTGTACATTAATTACTTTATTTGGAAATTCGTTTAATATATGTTCTGGGAATTTCCATAGAAACCCGGCTAAAATTATCAAATCAGGCTTTGAAGCTTTTAAAACATTCAAGATGTCATCTGTTTTTGAAAACGCTATTCTATTGAATGACAAAGCACTAACTTTTAATTTTTTTGCGCGTTCTAAAACTTTGGCATGGGGATTGTTAGTTAGTACCTGAATAACAGACGCATTATCGCTGTTGTGAAAAAACTTAATTAAATTTTCAGCATTAGTTCCACTTCCGGACGCAAAAATTACAATACGTTTCATTTTACAGACTATAGTGTTAATATTATTCGAACAAAAAAAAGAATAATTATTAACAATTAGAAGAGAAAAACTAATTACTTAAAAGTAATTTTAGTAAATTACCGACACATTTTTAACTTAAAAGTGTATTATAAAATATAAGTTTTTTATTTTTGCCAACTAATTAAAACATTTAAATTAAAAGATTATGTCAGACATTGCATCAAGAGTAAAAGCGATTATCGTGGACAAATTAGGAGTAGATGAGAACGAAGTTGTTACTGAAGCTAGCTTCACAAACGATTTAGGAGCAGACTCTTTAGACACTGTAGAATTAATTATGGAGTTCGAAAAAGAATTCGATATTCAAATACCAGACGATCAAGCTGAAAACATCGCTACAGTAGGTCAAGCTATCTCTTATATAGAAGAAGCTAAATAAGTAAACAATCAAAATACTTTATGGAATTAAAGCGAGTTGTAGTCACAGGATTAGGAGCTTTAACACCAATTGGTAATACCAAAGATGAATTTTGGGAAGGCTTAATTAGTGGCAAAAGTGGGGCTGCGCCAGTAACATATTATGATACCGAAAAGTTTAAAACTAAATTCGCTTGCGAATTAAAAAACTTTAACGTGACTGACTTTTTTGATAGAAAAGAGGCTCGTAAAATGGATAAATTTGCACAATACGCTATGGTAGCTGCAGATGAAGCCATTGCAGACTCAAAATTAAATCTTGATGAAGTCAATAAATTGCGTGTAGGTGTTATATGGGGAGCAGGTATTGGTGGTTTAGAAACCTTTCAGCAAGAAGTTTTAAACTTCGCTGCTGGTGATGGAACACCGAGATTTAATCCATTCTTTATTCCTAAAATGATTGCTGATATTGCACCAGGTAATATCTCCATAAAACATGGTTTTATGGGGCCAAATTACACAACAGTTTCTGCATGTGCATCTTCTGCTAATGCTATGTTTGACGCTTTAAACTCTATACGTTTAGGGCATACAGATGTGGTTGTTACAGGTGGAAGTGAAGCCGCAGTGACTATTGCTGGTATGGGTGGTTTTAATGCTATGCACGCACTATCTACTAGAAATGAAAGTCCAGAAACAGCTTCTCGCCCATTTGATGGAACAAGAGATGGTTTTGTTTTAGGAGAAGGTGCAGGTGCACTGATTCTAGAAGAGTATGAACATGCAAAAGCAAGAGGTGCTAAAATATATGCTGAATGTATTGGAGGAGGTTTATCTTCTGATGCCTATCATATGACAGCGCCGCATCCAGAAGGTATTGGTGTTATTGCAGTAATGAAGAATTGTTTAGAGAATGCAGGCCTAAAGCCAGAAGATGTTGACCATATTAATACACATGGTACATCTACACCTTTAGGAGATGTTGCAGAGCTTAAAGCAATTTCAGAAGTATTTGGAAGTCACGCTAAGAATATAAATATAAATTCAACTAAATCAATGACTGGTCACCTTTTAGGTGCAGCAGGAGCTATTGAAGCAATTTCGGTGATATTGGCCATGGAACACGGTATTGTACCTCCAACAATAAACCACACTACAATAGATGAAAACATTGATCCTGAATTAAATTTAACCTTGAACAAGGCTCAAAAGCGTGATGTAAAAGTAGGAATGAGTAATACATTTGGATTTGGCGGACACAACGCTTGTGTAATATTCAAAAAAATAGATTAAATCCCGAATGGATAGCATTCGTAACATACTAAATTCCCGTTTTAAACGCAACGGGAATTTTTTTATGGAATTAACTAAAATACTTGGGTTTAAACCTAAGAATGTTAAATACTTCAGAAAGGCATTTACGCATCGGTCTATGAATATTAAAGACACTAAAGGCGATCCTTTTAATTACGAGCGTTTAGAGTTTTTGGGAGATGCGATGTTAAGCTCGGTAATTGCATCACATCTATATCTTGAAGTACCAAGTGGCGATGAAGGCTACTTAACCAAAATGCGATCCAAGGTTGTTAGTAGAGAACATCTAAATGAGTTAGGTAAAGATTTAGAACTGATAAATTTAGTAGAAAGTAAAATCCCCGCAGGTCAATTTGGAGATAATATCCATGGTAATTTATTTGAAGCTTTAATAGGAGCTATTTTTTTAGATAGAGGTTATAAATACTGTGAAAAATTTATTTTTAAGCGTGTTATAATTCCTTATGTAGATATTGCAACTCTAGAAGGAAGAGTAATTAGTTACAAAAGTTTACTTATTGAGTGGTGTCAAAAAGAAAAAAAGACATTTGGTTACAACGTATACGAAGATACGGGTAATGATGACGTTAGGCATTTTTCAGTAAAGCTATCTATAGACGAAAAAGTTATTGCCAAAGCCAGAGCAACTTCAAAGAAAAAGGCCGAGGAAAAAGCTTCAAAACGCGCCTTTTTTGCATTTCAAAGTAAAATGTCGAAGATGCTTTAATATTCTAAATTTTAAACGAATCAACTATAACGTTTTAGTTGTGTTTATTACCAAGATTAGCTTTAACGTAATACAACTCCCCTTTATAAATACTATATTTACGAGTTAAATATAAGTTATGACTGTTCACAAACTTATTCTTGATGATGCCTTTGAGGAAGCATTATATACCTTAATTGCAATTCATTGCAATCTGGAAGACTATCGTTTAGCATACCTTCTCAATAAACATTTGGGTATTACGCTTTCAAGAAAAGCATCAGATATAGACTATAATAATGGGCAGGTTTCTTATTCAATTTTTGAATGGGAAGACCATAAACAATTAGTAACATGGAGTTTGGTGTCTAACATCTGTAAAAACGAAGAACTCCGAGAAACAGATTATAAGTCGTTATTCGACAACCAAGAAAAAATAACCAAAATATTTCAGTTATTACCAGAACACAAAACTGTAAACTATTTTTTAAAAATAGATAGCGCATTCAGTTTTAGTAAAGAGAACTATATTTTAGATAGTATATTAAAAATACCTCAAATTGCAACGGCTTACAGTCTAGATTCTAGTGAACTGAAATCTAAAGATAATTTAATTTTTAACTAATGTCAATAAACAAAAAAACCAAAATAGTAGCAACTTTAGGACCCGCTACAAGTACTAAGGAAGTTTTAAAAAACATGCTTGATGAAGGCGCAAATGTATTTAGAATAAACTTCTCTCATGCAGATTATAGCGATGTAAAGGAGCGTG
>ERZ1046148.1366-NODE-1366-length-12395-cov-9.720097_pt1 | contig 12395 bp, 6 predicted proteins | sample MGYA00383090_ERZ1046148 | MGnify/ENA primary metagenome ERZ1046148 (study PRJEB29581, sample SAMEA5548360) | metagenome | biome: marine; feature: coastal; material: water | depth 25 m | study: Short-term variability in the microbial, nano- and picoplankton...
GGTTGGTGGACAATTATATGTAGCAAACTCTACAGTCTTAACATCAAGTGCATTTAATCCAAATGGAATACATACTGCAGCACAAACCACAATGTCAGTTGAAAATGTTACTGGTTTTGCTAGTGGTGAAATTTTATCTTTAAAGAGAGTATCTAATACAGGTTTCTCTACTGAATATGTAAAGGTTGCAAGTTCATCAAGAACTGATACATCAAGTGATACAAACTTTTCTGGAGAACTTTATGTTTCTCGTGGATTAGGAAATGGTGTAGCAGGAGATAGTGGTTCATTGGGAGAATCACCTGGTGCCGCACAAGCATATAGTGGTTCACAAGTAATAGTTTCTACTGGTAAATTAAATACTGGTTACATAAGATTAAACGCAAATCCAAATGATGAAACAACACCATATATGGATATTGTTGAGAGAACAGGTAGTAACATTTATGATGTACAATTAAAAGCTCGTTTAGGAGATTTAAGTGGATTAAGTAGTGGATTACTATTTGGTGAAACAGACCCAGGTTTTGGATTATTTACGGAAAATGTATTCTTGAAAGGAGCAATCACTGCAACTACTGGTTCGATAACTGGTCAGTTATTTGTAAACACAACCGATTCAGAAAGATTAATTTTAGGTGTTGATATAAGTGGTACTAACGATGGTTTACATATAAATGATAATAACTATTGGTACACGACTGGTGCATTAAAAGTTGGTTCATCAAATTATTATTTACAAAATGATTCAAGTGGTAATTTAACACTAAGACCAAAAGAACTTGATATTAGAGTTGGTAGTGTTGATTTTGAATTATCATCTACACAACAATCTATGTCATTTGCAGATAAAGATATTTTAATAAAGAAAGATGGAAGTGATGCAAGTATTACAGTCGGTGGAACTACAAGTAAGCAAATTACAATCAAGGGTAGTAATACTCAAGGATATATTGCATCAGGTAAAACATCAGCAACATCCACAACTGCTGGATTTTGGATAGCAAATAACGATACGGATACAGAATTTCATATTGGTGATGCTGGGAATTTCTTAAAGTATGATGGTGGTACTTTAACCCAAAAGATACAATCTTACGAACTTGATGCCAATGAGGGTGATTTACAAATATCATCTACACACAAATCAATGTCCTTGGCAGATGGAGCAGTTATATTTGGACAGAAAAGTAGTGGAGTAGGGTTTGGACAATTTGGTAGTGATTTATCAAAAGCAATTCAGATAACAGGTAGTAATTCACAAGGTGTTATAAGAAGTGGTAAAGCATCTGCAGCAGATTTAACTGGGGGATTCTGGTTAGCAAATAACAATACTGATGCGGAGTTCCATATTGGTGATGGTACAAGTGCAATCAAATTTGATGATAATCAATTACACATAACTTCTTCAAAATTTGAACTTGATGTTAATGAGGGTGATTTACAAATATCATCACAACATAAATCAGCATCATATGGAAATAAAGCAATTGTAATTGATGGTTCGAAAGCATTGATTAGTGTTGGTACTACTGCAAACAAACAAATTTTTATAAGTGGTAGTACATCTCAAGGTTTAATTTATAGTGGTAAAACATCTGCTGCTTCTACAACAGAGGGATTTTGGTTAGCAAACAATAACCAAGATATAGAATTTGTAGTTGGAGATGCAACAGATTTTATAAAGTTTGATGATAACGCATTATCATTATCTACAAGAACTTTTGAATTAAATGCAGGTGATGGTGATTTACAAATATCAAGTGGACAAACATCAATGTCATTAGCAGATGATATGATTTTATTAAAAGCAGCAGGTAATGCAGGAAGTATTCAAGTAGGACAACATTCATCAAATAATATTATGATAACTGGTAGTACTACTGCTGGTGTTATAAAGAGTGGTAAATCAAGTGTTAATGATTTAACTTCAGGTTTCTACATAGCAAATGATGCTGGTACAGAACAATTCCATATTGGGGATGGTAGTAATGCATTAAAATATGATGGAAGTAATCTACACATAACTGCATCACAAGTAAATTTATCTGGTGATGGTGTAACTATAGATGTAAACACATTCGAATTAGAAGCAGCAAATGTAGAGATATCATCTGGTCAAGCTTCAATGAGTGTTGGTTATGATGATAATATAGCTGGTGGTATAAATATTAAAGGTGGTGCAACATCTACTATTGGGTTTGGAAGTAAAGCAGCACCAAGAATGAAATTATCAAGTACCGCAACTGATTCATTTTTACAAATTGGTTCACCAACATTTGCTAATCCTGCACAAAGTGGTATTCTGATTGGTAGTGATGGTGGAACTGCTGAATTTCACATTTATAATGCTGCAAATAAAAAGATTTCATTTGATGGTAGTGATTTTGATATAAGAACTACAAAACTTTATTTAGAAACCACAGGTTTAAAACTAAGTGGTGATAGTGGAACTGGTACAAGTAATTACTTAGCATTAGGTTCTGCAACAAGTAAAACTGCTGGAGCTGGTATTTGGTTAGATGGTGGTGGAAATGCAAGATTTGGTACTGCAACCGATGGTGATAATTTTATATACTTTAATGGAAGTACACTACAAATAAAATCCGATGATGTTGATATTACATCTACTACATTTGATTTGAATGCAAATGGTGGTGATTTAATAATTTCAAGTTCACAGCATTTAATATCTTTAGCAAATGGTAATATTGAATTAGATGGTACTTCGACTGGTTATGTGAAAATTGGTGGAGTATCAAGTGTTACAGATACAGGTGGAAGTAACAAAGGATTTTATGCAGAGGGTGATGGAGATTTCATAACTAAAGCAGCTGCAAATAAATATATACAATTTAATGGTGGTGATTTATCTATTAAGACTGGTATATTCCAATTAGATACCAATAAACTCGATATAGATTCTGAGGCAGGTGGAAGTGGTAGTATCGCGTTAGGAGCAACACCACCAACACAATACAATAGTGGAAACGGATTCTTCGTAGATGGAAGTGGTAAATTATTAATCGGTAACTATGGTGCAAATCATGTCCATTGGGATGGTACTAATATTGTTGTTGGTGATAATAGTAATGAAAATATACTCATAGATGGTACAAGTTTAAAATTTAGAAATAGTACGACAGTAACTTCAGAATACAGAGGAACGACTGTCACACTTGGTGGAGCACACGGCGATACCGATGATACCATTGTGTTAGCACCGACTAGTGGTATAACACTTTATGATAATAGTACTGATTATTTAAACATTGCAGATGCAAGTATTTCAATTTATAGTAATAGTAATAGAAAATTACACATAACAGATAATGGAATTAATATTGGTCCAAGTGCAGTTGGTCCAAGTTCTGCAGGAGCACCAAGTGCGGTAGCAAATAATATAAGTTTACATAGTAATGGTTCAAGAATTTACGGAGCAGCAACTGATGATTTTCTTGATGTTAAATCAGATAGTGTTAGTGTTGTAGCTGCTGGATTAACACAAGCTCGATTCGGAGCTGATACATATATTGGTAATACAGGGAGTTATGATTATGTACACCTTAATACAGATGGTGTAAAAATATATGGTGGTACATCAAATACATATGCACACTTAGATGCAGATAGTTTAGATTTTATAGTAACTGGAACAACAAAAGCAACATTCGGAGCAAACACCACAATTGATGGTGGAACAATTACATTAAGAGGTACTACAGGAACTTTAGGTGATGATAGGGTTGTTATCGGTAGTGGTAATATAGAACTATACTCAAACAATAATAAAAAAATAGATATCGCGGATGGTGCTGTAAATATCGGTCCATCTGCAAATGCAGGAAATGCAGTAGCAGCAAACATAAGACTTGAAAGTGGAAATGCATATGTTTATGGTAATGATACTGGTGATTATGTACAAGTTACAGATGCTGCAGTTAATGTTGTAGCGAATAGTAAAACAGTCGCTTCTTTAGCAGCAACTACTAAGATTGGTATTGATGAGAACAATTCAACATTTGTATCAATTGATAGTGATTCGGTAGATATCATTAAAGATACAAGTGGTACTGATTTGACGGTAGCAACATTTGGAGCAATTACTAAGATTGGAGACCAATCAAACGAGCACGTCTCAATTGATTCCAAAGGTTTAAATATAATGGATGGTGCTAATATGAAAGCCACATTCGGTACTAATGCTCACATTCAAGGTGGAACAATTTGGGTAGGTGCGACAGGTTCGGAGCATGTCAAAGTTCAATCTGGAGGAATTAAAATTGGATATGGTACTTCTGTCTATTGTGATATTTCTTCGGTTCAATACCTTGGTCTAAAAACTGCTGAGCATATTATGATAGATTCTAAAGGTTTAAATGTTTATGATGGTACTACGATGAAAGCTACATTCGGTACTAACATGCATTTAAATAGTGGTACGGTCTATGTTGGAGCTACTGGTTCATCCGCGGATTGGGTAGAGATTGATTCTAGCGGAATTGATATTATGAGAAATAATGTTAGTACTGCTAAATTTGAAGATTCTACAATTACATTAGCACCAAACACAGGTGCAGCAACAGATGATGCAGTTGTTATTTCATCAACTAATGGTGTAAAAATTTATGATAATTCTACAGACTTTGTACATCTGGCTTCAGATGGTATGAGTGTTTATGCTGGACATGCAAGTAATAAATCAGCACACTTTGGTAGTACTATTTCCTTATATTCAGATGGAGCATTAGGTTCTCATAATAGAACTCTACACATAACAGACCACGGAATAAATATTGGTAAAGATACAACTGGCCCAAGTGGTAATAACACACCAAATGCAATTGTAAATAATGTAAGTATTACGGGTGCGGGTGTAAGAATTTATGGAGATGCAACCACTACTTACTCAGATATGGGGGCAAATGGTTTAACGATTAGTAAAGCTGGAACTGATGTTGCAAACTTTGGTGCTACAGTCAGAGTTGGTGAAGATGATAATGCCAAATCTGCATTTAGAGTTGATGGAAGTGGTAATGTTACAGTCGGAACTGGAAACACAACAAACTTTCAAGTATTCGCAGATGGAACAGTCAGTTCATCAAACGCTATATTTGCTAAAGGTAAAATTACAAACGCTACAGCGGTTGAAGGTCTTATACAAGGATTTGTTAATATGAAGTACACATCATCTAATGCTTCTGCAGTAGCACACACTTCATATGATTGGTATTCATCACTTGTTAAAGACAGTGCAACTGGTGCATATACACAATATGATAATCAATATCTAATTGATATTGGTGGTGGTTATTCTTCAACACATAGTACAAGAGCAATTGCAGTTAACTTTATGAGATTTGATTCATCTTTTTGGAATGATAAAGCAATTGGACATATTAGATTTCCAAGAGGAGGTGGTGGTGCACATTTTGGTAGTGCACAAATGTTTATGGAGGGTGGTTCAGGTGGAGCACCATACATCAATGATGCTTCCGATTTTGGTGGTAATAAATATGTATATAATAGTTCAACGCCTGCTTGGGAACAAGCTTGGTTAGATAATTTCCACATTCATGTCGACACCGAAGATTTTGCAAAACCATTTTATCAATCTAATACCGTCGGTGGAAATTCTTATGGTAATTCTTGGAGAATAACAAGTGGTATGAGAGTTATGTTTATAGCAAACACTTCAGATTGGAAAGTAATGCCAAACATTCAAAAGTTTGAAGGTATTAGACCTAAATTTTATAGTGGATTAAATGTAGGAAACACCAATACAGCACACGCAACTTATGAATTATATGTTGCGGGTGATATTGGAGCAACTGGTAATGTTACAGCATATGCTGATTATGTTTGTGATGATTGTGGTTGGCATCACGCTGCAAAACCACTTGATAATATATGTCCAAGTTGTGGTGGAACAAATGTTAACTATCACGATGATGTAGCATTATTAAAACAAATTATTGATACTACTGCAGCACATCCTACTGATATGGAGAAACAATATCAAGCATATGAAAAACTTGCAAAACTTGGGGTGATAGACATAAATATAGATAATCAAGATGATAGGTTAGGATTAAGAGAAAAGGATATACAAGTTACTCATAATTTACATGCGTTAAACAATTATTTAATATCAGGTTTAGTTCAAGAACGAAAAAGAACTGAGGGATTGGAAGATAGAATTGAAAAGATGGAAACAATTATTAAAACTTTTGGTGGCGAACCAGGTAAAGGAGTTGCTCACGATTTTAAAGATGGGAAGATTCAACCTTTTAATGGTGATTATTCAAAAGATGATGGTAGGGTTATTAAAATGATAAGAAATAAGGGTGTTAAGGTTTATCATAATTTTAATAAAATGAAAGAAAGATATTGGAAGTGGGGACAAAAAGACGATATAATGAAAGAAGATTACAAACAAGATAAAGGTGGTAGTGTAAAAACAAAAAAATCACCAAAACCAAAAATAACGGAGTTATAATATGAGTACAAAGTTTATATATGAAGCTGGTATTAATTTAAATATTTTAAATGATACAATACAAGGTGGTGAAATTAATTATAAATTTCACGAAGATGTTGATGGTTGGTATTTTGATGAAATGAAATGGAAAGGTGGAAAATTTAAAATTGACCTTAATGTAAATAAAAATACAACAAATCTTAGACATGTCTATGATTGGATAAATCTACCTTTATCACAATCAAATTGGTATAATGATTTTGTAAAAACTAATTATAATTTAGCTACTGGTTCATTTACAATTAAATCACAAGAACCAGATGATTTTAATTCAAGTCTTTTTAAAACCCACGGCGGTGCATTTCCAACAATGTCTGCATCACCATATAGTGGACGATGGGGGTTTGGTTTTGGTAGTGGTTCATATTCAGTAGTGGAGTATCCATAATGGCAAGAAGTAGTGGAGAAGCTTTGGGGTTGGGACAATTAGGTTATGCAACAGGCCATAATGCTAATTCAACAACATCAACATCAATGAACACAGTCTCTGGTGGTACTTCAACAGTCTCAATAGATGATTTTGGAATAGATGGTCTTGACCCAGTTGGTGTCGAGGATACAACACCAGATGAGGGTAGTACGATGGCAGTTACTCTTGGGTTTGATGGTAGGGGTAGTTTATTTTTAACCAAGATAGGTAATCAAACTCGAAACTTTACTTGGGGTGGAACTGCAGGTGGTAGTTATGCAAGTGCAGATTATTCAGCACAATGGACTGCTCCTTCAGTAACTTCTAATACTGCAGGAAATTTAAGTTGTACATTTCACGATGGATTTAATGACCATGTCACAAGTTATAATTCTGCACAGACAGTTAACATTACTGTCCAAGAAACAGGTGGGGGTGGTACTGGTGGTGGTGGTAGTTGTTTTATAGCTGGTACAGAAATATTAATGAGTGATAATACTTGGAAACGAATTGAAACCATAACATTGGATGATGTTGTTAAATCAGTTCAAATTCCAACATTACCTGATGCTGATGAGTATGTAGTTTATGCTACTTGGCAAGCAACTACACTTAATAATATGGTGAGTTCATCTGCAGAGGTAGTGTTGAATCAAGGAGATTATTACTATGACCACTATGAAATAATTGATGCAGAAAATAATGTTATAAAAGCAACACACGAACACCCGTTATTAATTCAAAGATATCACGATGAAGTAGATGTTGATGGTACAAGTAGAATGATTTATAGATGGGCAAGAGTTCGTGAATTATTAGCAACTGATAAGTTAATCACAATAGATGGTACACCAATAGATATACATTCTATTAGAAAGGTTGTTGGTGAGGATATATTCTATTCATTAAATGTAGAGGTAACAGATTCATATATTGTTAGATGGGGTGATAAAATGGTGATAGCACACAATGGGGTGGGCAAATAGTGAACGAAGTTTATGATGTTTACTATTCTACAGGTGGAGCACAATTAGTTGGTGGTGGAGCAGATGTTTGGGTTAATAATTGGATAGAAGAAGTTGCACCACATTTAGATACAAAACCAATTTTATTAATTCATAGAACAAGAAAAGGTATAGAGGAAACACCTGAACAAAAAAAAACTTTTGAAAATAGTGTAAAAGCTGGTAGAGGTGGTAATGAGGGTAGAGAGGTAGTTAAGAAAATAAAAAAGAACTACAAAGAAGTATTAAATACAGAATTAGAACATCTTTGGCAAGGAGATGACCCAAAAAAATTTAGAGAACTATTAGGTGGTGCTCGAAGAATACATATTTTACACGGATACTATGCACCACATAAATTTATAGTAGAAAATAAAGAAAAAATACATAGTAATATGATACACGTCTCAGTTAGGGATTGTTTAAAAGCCTCGATGGTGTTGGACTTAGATAGGTCATTTCACACGCTGATGGAACAAGCTTGGGAAGATGAAATATGTAAACTTGCAACACATCCAGTATGGATTGGAGCTGAGAAATCTAAGTTAGATTATCCAACAGAACACATACCAAATTATTATGAGTTTAAACATAATCTTGATGTAAGTGATAGTAATCAAATTGGATATGCTGCCAGAATGGAAACTCGTAAGTGTCCACATTTTTTAGAGGGATTGGATTCTATATTATTTACAAATATTAGACATATTAAATGGTGGGAACAAAATGCTAATACCGATACGAGTACTTGGAAAAAGATTAGTTTTAGTTATAAATTTTTAGATAATTTTATGAAAAGAGATTGGGGTATATCACACTCTGCACATATATTTGAACCATTCGGATATAGTATATTTCAAGCAGTTGATTATGGTAAGATACCAATATTGGCACACGATTGGATACCTAAATATGATTATCCATTTAGAGCAAGTTCAGTAAAAGAATTTCACGAACACTATCATACAATATGTAAATTGTCATTACAAGAAAGAAGAGATTATGTATTTCCACTAAGAGAATACTTAAAAGAAAACTATAGTGATAAAGAAGCATGGAGAGAAAAAATGTTAAGAATATTTAACGATTGATATTTATTACTATGAGTACAGCATCAAATCAAAACTTATCATTAGGAAAATTAGGAAGAGCCGTAAGTGGTTCTCGTTCTAATTATACAACGCAGACTTCATTAGGTCAAACAGCAGGAACGAACGCCACAAATACAAATATTAAAATTTCTGATTTTTCTATCAGTTCAGTTGATAGTTTGACTGGATATGCGTTTTTATGGGAACAAACATCTGAAGATTATTTATTAACCTTTTCCAATAGAGGAACACGATTTGATACTAAGATAGCAAAGGTTGCTGGTAATTTTACTTGGGGAATAAATGCAAGTGGTGCAACAATCACAAACAACGGAGCAACTGGTTCGGTAGCAGCAGCTGCAATATCAAATGCAAATACTGGTACGGGTGATGATAGTGATTTCTTTCCTGCAGGTACAAATAATTTAAGTAGAACATTATCAGTTACATTTAAAGAAGATGGGCAATCAGATGGTTTTAATGACCACGCAACTAATTACAATACTGCAAGAACAAAAGCAATTACTATTGTGGATTCATATGGTGGTAGTAATCCAAGTTGTTTATTAGAGGGAACACCTATTGATATGGCAGATGGTACTACTAAAAAAGTAGAAGATTTAATTGTAGGTGATTGGGTTATGTCAATGAATATGCCTGGTCAGTTAGATGAGGATAATGAAGATTGGAGAAGTTGTAGGTTTCCTGATGAGAAAACAGAAGTATTTTCACAACATTCAGCAAGTGTTCAAGATATTAATTTTGATTATGTACAAAACTATTGGAATATAAATAATGGTGAAGAGAAGATTACAGGTGACCACGAGATGTTATATAAACCAGTAGGAGAAGATGTTTGGATGTGGAACTTAGTTCCAAATATGTTAGTGGGTGGTTATTTAATGGATAAGAATGGAAATGAAGTTCTAATAACACAATTAGAAAATGTTGTAAGTGAAGAGGGATTTGAGGTCGTACAAATTGATGTAGAACCATTAGATGTATATTTTGGTCAAACATTTTTAGTACATAACAAAGGAAGTGATGACGACCCATTTGCGTAAATAAAAATTTTAAGGTTTTATGAAAAATTCAATATTAAATTATGAATATATAAGGGAGTTTATTACAACGAATGATGGGAAAGAAGTTCCGTATCGTTGGTCGCATGGTGCAACTAATGAACATCTTGGTGATGGGTTAATACTCTACACATTAATTAACTTTTTTAAATTAAAAACATTAGTTTGTTTAGGAAGTGGTGGTGGATACATACCACGAGTTATGACACAAGCAAGATATGATTTATCACAAGAGGGATTTTATACCAAAGTAAGTATGGAATGGGGAGATAATGGAAGTACTTATATTGTAGATGCGTGTAATGGTTTTAATGGTGAGGTAGATTGGTCAGAAGAGGATAGTTTTTTTCGTACTACATTTCATCCAAAATTTATAAAAGAAACTACAGAAGAAGCATATTATAATTATTTTGTAAAACAAGATATAAAAATAGATTTATTACATATAGATGCAAATCATACTTTGGATGGGGTAAAATTAGATTTTGATTTATATTCAAAAATTATGAATAAGGGTGGTATTATTACAATACACGATACAGATAAAGATTACATAGATAATCTTGTAGAATTAGATGGACATAAAAATGATGATTTATCAGGTCCAAGTCAATTTATCAAAACAATAGACAAGAGAAAATTTGAAGTTATAAACTTTTTTAATCACGAAAATATAAAAGATAAACCAAGTTCGACAGGACTTACAATCGTGAGAAAAAAATGAACAATAGATTTTGTAGACAACCTTGGTCTTTTGTAGAGGTTCATCAAAACGGAGATATATGGAATTGTTGTCCAAGTTGGATTACAAAACCAATGGGTAATATATTAGAACAATCTTGGGAAGAGGTTTGGAATGGAAAGATAGCACAAGAATACAGACAAAGTATGATTGATTCTACTTTTGATAATTGTATAGGAAAAAATTGTCCACATCTACTGAGTAAAACTTTAACAAAAGAATCACCAGTATTTGAAAAAGATGATTTAAATTTATTATGGAAAAAATTACAAGTTAAAGATACTACTGGTCCATTGGTTGTTAATTTTTGTTATGATAGAAGTTGTAATTTAAGTTGTCCAAGTTGTAGAGATGATATAATTATGAACTCACCAAAATCTGATGAATATAAAAACATAGAAAAGATTCATAAAATAACCATAGATGAAATAATTAAAGATGCATACAGATTATATATTACTGGTACAGGAGACCCATTTGCAAGTCCATTTTTTAGAAACTTTTTACAAACATTTGATAAATCAAAATATAAAAATATAGGTATGATACATCTACACACAAACGCAACTCTTTGGACAGAACAAATGTGGGAATCTATGAGTAATGTTCACGATTTAGTAAAATCAATTGAGATATCAATTGATGCTGGAACAAAAAAAACTTATGAAAAAGTAAGAAGAAATGGAGATTGGGATATGTTGATGAAGAATTTAGAATACATCAACACAATCAAAACATTAGAAAATGTAAAATTAAGTTTTGTCATACAAGAGGATAATTATCAAGAATTAGAATTTATGGAAAATTTAAAACATAAACTAAATAATATACCAAGAGTTATAACACATTATTATAAATTACTTGATTGGGGTGTTATGAAAAACTATGAAGAAAAAGCAGTTTGGAAATCAACACATAAAAACTTTACTGAATTTAAATCTATTTGGGGAGATTTTAAAAAAACTATAAATACAGAAAATACAACACATAATTTGTTAGGAGTTAAATGAAACCAAGAGAAAACTTAGTGACAGTTTGCGGACACAATACTACAATGTTACACCATATGTTACGACATTATCAATACAATGTCAAGGAAATTTTTGTAGTTTTATACGCACACCATAAAGATGACCCGGTCATTGAAGAGGGAAAACAGATATTAGAAAAATTTAATTTAAAACCACATAAAATTGCAATAGAAGAAGCATTTAATTGGGAAAGAGTTACAGAGTTATATAATGAAACCACATCATTAAAACCAGATGAGTGGTGGATAGTATCGGATGATGATGAATTACAATTATATTCTAAACCAACATATCAAATTATTGATGAGTGTGAAGATAATGGTTGGGAATTTGTAACGGGTGGATTTCTCGATAGGATTGGTGAGAATGGTGAGTTTCCTAAGATTACAGAGGATTGTGATATATGGAAAGAAATGCCAAATGCAGGATTCTTTCGTTACCCACTAAGTAAAGCAGAAGCAAATAAGGTTACATTATTAAAAGGTAAACATAATG
>ERZ1046148.1375-NODE-1375-length-12356-cov-15.618974_pt1 | contig 12356 bp, 13 predicted proteins | sample MGYA00383090_ERZ1046148 | MGnify/ENA primary metagenome ERZ1046148 (study PRJEB29581, sample SAMEA5548360) | metagenome | biome: marine; feature: coastal; material: water | depth 25 m | study: Short-term variability in the microbial, nano- and picoplankton...
ATGAATATGAAAAAACTAACTATATTATTTTCTCTGGTGTTTGCATCAATTGCATACACACAAGAGATAAATCTAACATGGGACGATAACTCGAATAACGAGAGTAGTTTCATCATTGAGAGAGGAACTGATAATTCATCCTTCACTCAATTAGCAACGGTTGATACTAATATCAATTATTATACAGACACTAACTTCACTCTTGGCCAAACATATTATTATCGTGTAAAGGCGAGTAATGAATTTGGAGATTCTTCTTACACCAATACCGCTTCTATCTATGCTGGAGTTCCTGAGGCTCCTTCAAGTCTGCGAAGAGGTTTACCCGAAACTTTGTCTCGTATCTGGAGAGGAATATTCTCGAAAAAGTTAAAAGCTGAATTTGGTGCGTCGTAATATTATAAATAGAGAATATGGCAACACCAGCAACACGACAACAACATATTGACTACTGTTTGAGAGCTCTTGGTCATCCTGTAATAGAAATCAATGTGGATGATGATCAACTTGAAGATAGAGTCGATGAATCACTACAATTCTATCAAGAGTATCATAGTGATGCGATTGTTCGTAACTTGCGAAAACATGTTGTCACTCAGGACGATAAAGATAATGGTTATATCGAAGTACCAAACTCGGCCAAGATCTTTACGATCAATAATGTCTTTTCGATCACGACTTCTCAATCTTCGACAGGTATTTTTTCGGTAGACTATCAAATACATTTAAACGATATCTTTGATCTTGGTGGATCTTATGGTGGTATTGTGAACTATGAGATGACAAAGCAATATATGTCTCTTATTGATCGCAACATCAATGGAATGTACGAGATGATCGAATATTCTCGTCATAAAAATCGTGTAAATTTTCACGCTAATATTTTGAAGGATTTAGATGTGGGACAATATGTGGTCTTTGATGGGTATGAATCAATTGATCCTGATACGTATACCGATGTATGGAATGATATGTTTCTCAAAAAGTACACAACCTCTCTCTTTAAGAAACAGTGGGGCAACAACCTGATTAAGTTCGAAGGTATGCAACTTCCGGGCGGAGTTACATTCAATGGAAGACAAATCTTTGATGACGCAAATACCGAGATTTTAAAGATCGAGGAAGAAATGCAACTTCGTTATGAAGCGCCTCCACATTTCATCGTAGGATAATATGCCACGCAACGTATACTTCAGTCAAGGCACTACAGCCGAGAAGAGACTTTATGAGGATATTATCATAGAGTCTCTCAAGATCTATGGACACGATTGTTACTATATTCCAAGGAAGATAGTCAACACAAACGCAATCTTCAGTGAGGATGCGTTGTCGCAGTTCGGTGATTCTTATATGATTGAGGCATACGTCGAGAATATCGATGGATATGCGGGTGATGGTGATCTCCTAAGCAAGTTTGGTGTTGAAGTACGCGATCAGATGAATCTGATTGTCTCGGGCCGTCGTTGGGAGGATCTCGTTGGAAGGTTTGATACGAGCGGAGGTACATCTGCGACACGACCCAAAGAAGGTGATCTTATTTACTTTCCGATGGTCAATGGTCTCTTTGAGATCTCCTTTGTGGAAGACGAATCGCCCTTCTATCAGCTACAGAACCTTCCCACATTCAAACTTACTTGTGAACTCTTTGAGTACAACAATCAGGCAATTGACACAGGTGTTGATGCGATTGATAAGTTTGAGACAGAGTTCGCAACAAGGACACGACTTACCTTGGGTTCTGGATCGGGTACGTACAATATCGGAGAAGATGTTACACAAAACTTTGGAGACAGTCCCGAAACGATTATCACCGCCGAGGTTTCAGCCGATGGAACAGGATATGTCGATGTTTCAAGTATTACCACATCCTTTGACTCACCGGAACGCAGCACTACTCAGTTTGGAGTAACGGCGGGAAGTATTGGTAATCTTGTGGGGGCAGACTCTGGTGCTTCATATCCAATCACCGGAATTGACGGGTTCTCTACCATCGACGATAATGATGGTGATGCTCAGAACGTGGACTTTGAAACAATGGGCAACTCTTTCATTGACTTTAGTGAGTCCAATCCTTTTGGAGAAATCAACGTAACGACTTAAGATGCTTAACGGACAATATTTTTATAATCAGACCATGAAAAAGGCGGTTGCCGTCTTTGGTACGATCTTTAACAACATAAAGATTGTGCGACAGGGTGGTAGTATGGAAAGAGTTCCGTTGACCTATGGGCCAAAGTCCAAATTCCTTGCTCGTATCAATACCGAAAGAGATGAAGCTGCGTCGAGAAGTATTGCGATTAAACTTCCAAGAATGTCGTTTGAGATTACTTCGATCTCTTATGACACGACCGCAAAACTCAATCGGATGAACAAAAGAATGTTTCCAATTGACGGAAACAGTGTCAAGAAGAATACGGTAATGCAAAGTGTTCCCTATAAGTTGGGAATGCAGTTGAACATCTTAGCGACAAACCAAGACGACGCTTTACAAATCTTTGAACAGATTCTTCCATCCTTTACACCCGAGTACACCATCGCGATAAAGAATATGGAGGGCCCCGATACGTCAACCGACGTACCAATCGTTCTGAATGGTGTTTCTTTTTCAGATGAGTATGAAGGATCCTTTGAGAGTCGAAGAACTTTAGTTTACACTCTTGAGTTTGAGATGCGTGTTAGATTCGCCGGAACAACATCCGAAGGTAAAATCATTCGCATCGTCGATACTTATTACTATAGTAAACTATTAAATTCTGATGACAGTCCAACAATTAAGACTTCTAATCCAGTTGGTGAAGAAGATGTGAGAATTGCGGCTGTCAATGATGATTCGCCATTTGACGATGATATAACAACAACGTTTGGTTTTGATTATGCATCCCCGTGATAAAAATGATATTGTTGCTGCTTTAGAAAAAAATCTTCCGGTCACTACTAAGATCATTCCTGAAAAAATCAAATCTAATGTTGATCAGGGAGAAATCAACAATGATACGGAGACTGATGTAGAGTATTCTCGACAAAAAATGAAGGAACTTATCGATATGAGTTCCGAAGCAATTCAGAATATGATGGCACTTGCTGCCGAAACCGAACATCCTAGGGCCTTTGAAGTTCTTTCAACTATGATCAAACAGGCATCTGAAATGTCACAGGATCTTGTAAAACTTCAGAAGACGCGAAAGGACATCACTCAATCCAAAGAAGAATCAAACGGAAACACCACAAATAATGCAATCTTTGTAGGCTCAACGAATGAGTTACAAAAGTTTTTGAAGAATCGTGATACGGATGAATGAAGCAGGCGGATACCTTGGTAACGCTTTAGTTAAGAGAGACGGACTTCCACAAGATTATACTCAAGATCAAGTCGATGAGTATATCATGTGTATGAATGATCCGATCTACTTTGCGGAGAAATATGTCAAGATCATTACGTTGGATAGTGGATTACAGCCGTTCAAACCATATGATTATCAAAGAGAGATGTTTGAACAGTTCAACGATAATCGATTCAATCTTGTTCTGGCCTGTAGACAATCTGGAAAGTCGATCTCTTGTGTGGTATATATTCTCTGGTACGCAATCTTTAACTCCGAAAAGACCATTGCGATTCTGGCAAATAAGGGATCCACTGCCCGTGAAATGTTGTCTCGTGTTACTCTGGCACTTGAGAATCTTCCGTTTTTTCTTCAGCCTGGATGTAAAGAATTGAACAAAGGATCGTTACAGTTCTCGAATAACTCTCGTATAATCGCCTCAGCGACATCTGGTAGTTCGATTCGTGGTCTCTCGGTCAATCTTCTTTTTCTTGATGAGTTTGCGTTCGTCGAAAATGCAAATACCTTTTACACTTCGACCTATCCGGTTATCTCATCTGGTAAACAAAGTAAGGTCATTATCACCTCAACGCAGAACGGAACAGGTACACTCTTCTATCGATTACTTGAAGGTGCGATGCAAGGAACAAACGAATTTAAAGCCTTTCGAGTAGACTGGTGGGACGTGCCAGGGCGTGATGAGGAATGGAAAAGACAAACCATTGCCAATACGAGCGAAGAACAGTTTAGACAGGAGTATGGAAACGAGGCAATTGGATCTTCGAATACTCTCATATCCGCAAATGCTCTCCTTGGTCTCAAAAACGAAAACCCCAAACAGGTCTATCAAGAAGCAAAGATTTATCGAAAGGTGAAGGAAGGTCATCACTATTTGATGATGGTAGATGTCTCAAAGGGAAGAGGACAGGACTATTCTACCTTCAATGTGATTGATATTACTAATGGGAAGTTCGAACAGGTTGCGACTTATCGAGACAATAAGATTTCTCCATTGATCTTTCCGGACATTATCATAAAGATCGCAAAGATGTACAATCAGGCGATGGTTCTGATTGAGAATAATGATGCCGGTCAGGTTGTATGTAATACAGTCTATTACGAATACGAGTATGAGAACACCTTTTTAGAATCATCGGTCAAACGAGGAGGTATCGGAGTCACAATGACAAAAAGAGTCAAGCGAATCGGATGTTCAAACCTCAAAGATCTTATCGAACTCAATAAACTGAAGATACACGACTCCGAGACTATTCGTGAGCTCGCGGCATTTGAAGTCAAAGGATCTAGTTTCTCCGCTGCACAGGGAAATCACGATGATCTTGTAATGAATCTCGTACTCTTTGCGTGGTTCGTTTCATCGGATGCGTTTGGAGACATTAGCGATATCAATTTAAAAGAGGTTCTGTTCAACCAAAAAATGAAAGAGATCGAAGATGATATTGCTCCATTTGGTGTGATTGATGACGGAACTTCTTATGGAAATTCCGCACATGATCGAATAGTCGAAGCACAGAAGGCTTGGAAATCTCTCTAAATTTCGTTATCTATAAATAGTATTATGAAAAACACCTTATTATGTTTAACACTTATCATTCAAATCAAATAACTGAAAGGAAATACGCATGGGATTTTTAGTATCACCTGGCGTCGATGTCAACGAGGTTGACTTGACAAACGTGATTCCGGCAGTATCAACTTCTATAGGCGGTATAGTAGGTCACTTTAAGTGGGGCCCCGTTGAAGAAGTCGTTAGTGTTGGATCCGAAAAAGAGCTGGTTGCCAATTATGGTGAACCGGACAACAATACATACAAGCAGTGGTTTCAAGCCTCCGCTTTTTTACAATACGGAAACGCATTAAACGTTTATAGACACAATTCTGCAAGTTTGAACAATGCTAGTTCTAATGGTGGAACTTATTTGGTCAAAAATCAAGATAATTACAACAGTCAAACATTGAGTGTTAGTGATAGTCCAATTGGTGACAAAGATTACTTTGTCGCTCGTTATGCTGGAACACTAGGTAATTCACTTAAGGTTTGTGTTATCACCAGTGATAACTACTCTGATGATCAATCAGGAGATCCTAGTCCTCAAGTTGGGCCCAACGCCAATACACACGCTACAGGTGCAGTGAGAGCAGCTCCTACTGCTGGTGAAATCCACATCGTCATTCTTGACGAAGATGGTGATATCACTGGAACCGCAAATACGGTTCTTGAAGTATTCAGTGATCTTACTGTTGCGACAGGTAAAAGGGATGATGGAACATCATCGTACTATGTCGATGTTCTTGAAAACCAATCTGCTTGGGTTTGGCCTACGAATAACGTAATTAGTGCAACTAATGGGGATTCACCTAACGACGACTACAATTTTGCATTGTCTGGTGGAAGTGATGGAACAGTACCTGACACTGCCGCTCTACAAGCTGTTTACACAACTGCTTTTGGTGATTCCGATACATTGGATGTCAACATCTTGATCGGGCCTACGGCTGAAGATTCTACTGCGGTAGGATATGCTGCTGCAAACGCAGTAATCGCTGTTGCTTCTGGACGTAAGGATTGTGTTGCAGTTGTTTCTCCTCCTACTACGGGTACAAGTGGAACAGCACTTCAATCAACTACTGGGGGCGCCGTAACAAACGCCAAGAGTTGGGCAGATTCTATAACGACAAACTCTTATGGAATCCTATCTTCTACCTCGGCATACGTTTACGACAAGTACAACGATGTTTATCGTTGGATTGGTACAGCTGGTCACGTTGCAGGTCTTCTTGCTAACGTTGATGATGTCGCAGAACCTTGGTTCTCGCCTGCTGGATACAATCGTGGTCAATTGCGTGGAGTAGTTAGACTTGGTTACAACCCAACTTCAGCTCAACGTGATACACTCTATAAGGCACGTATTAATCCTCTTGTATCTTTCCCCGGCCAAGGAACACTCCTTTTCGGTGATAAGACTGCACAGAGTAAACCAAGTGCCTTTGATCGTATCAACGTTCGCCGTTTGTTTATCGTATTGGAAAAAGCAATCTCTACTGCCTCTAAGTTTCAGTTATTTGAATTGAATGACGAGTTCACACGAGCAATGTTCCGCAACATGACAGAACCTTTCCTACGGGATGTCAAGGGTCGTCGTGGTATTACGGACTTCCTCGTTGTTTGTGACGAAACAAACAATACCGGAGAAGTGATTGATTCGAATCGTTTCGTGGCTGATATTTACATCAAGCCCGCACGTTCGATCAACTTCATTACACTTAATTTCATCGCCACTCGTACTGGTGTGGAGTTTTCTGAAATTGCTGGACAACAGTAGTATAAATAGTTAAAAGAAAGGAAAACTATCATGACACTAGGAGTAGACGATTTTAAATCAAAACTTATTGGAGGAGGCGCTCGCCCCAACCTGTTCAAGGCAACTGTAAACTTTCCGGCATATGCTGGAGGAGACAGTGAATTGACACAGTTCTTGGTCAAGGGAGCTCAGTTACCTGCCAGCGTTATCGCACAAATCGACGTACCTTTTCGAGGTCGTCAGATGAAGATTGCCGGAGATCGCACGTTTGAAAACTGGACAATTACAGTTCTTAATGATTCTGTAATGAGTATTCGGAATTCGTTTGAACGTTGGATGAACGGTATGAACGAACATAGCGCTAATCTTGGATTAGTAAACCCAACAGATTATCAAGCAGACATGCTCATCGAGCAACTTGATAAGAATGAACGTGTAACGAAACGATATCAAATTCGTGGAGCATTTCCTGTAAATGTTGCCGCAATTGATTTGAGTTACGATACAAATGATGCGATTGAAGAGTTCACAGTTGAACTTGCGTATCAGTATTGGGAATCCTTGGGTGGTAATTGGCAGACTACCTCTTAATTAGGTATTAATTCAAACCTATCCGCCTCGTGAGTCTATCCTTGCGAGGCGGATAAATACATCTATGGAAATATTTGGCTACGATATAAGTAAGAAAGTTACCCCGAAAGTAAAGAAAGAAATTGTTTCACCGATTCCAAAACCGAGTGAAGACGGTTCTTCTACGACAACAGTATTTTCGGGAGGTCTTTACGGACAGTATATCGATCTAGGAGATTCGGCAACAGGATCTGATCACGATCTTATTTTAAAGTATCGTGAAGTTGCAACACAACCCGAAGCAGATACCGCAATCACAGACATTGTGGATGGTGCGATTGCATCGGGAGATAATTCAGCACCAGTCAATATCTCACTTGATGATCTGGATCAACCAGACAATATCAAGAAGCAGATCATTGAAGAATTTAATAAAATATTAACTCTCTATCGTTTCAATCATGCCGGGCACGATCTTTTTCGTAACTGGTATATCGATGGTCGAATCTATTTTCAGATCATCGTTGATAAAGAGAATCCAAAACGTGGAATCGTAGAACTTCGTTATATTGATCCAACAAAGATCAGTAAGGTAAAGGAAGTTAAGAAGGTAAGAGACGCCAAGACCGAAGTCGAGTATGAGAAGGTAGTTGCTGAATACTACATGTACTCCGAAGGTATGTTGTCAAATACCGACATAAAGACTGGAGGAGGAATAAAGTTGGAGAAAGACTCCATTATTGCGATCAACTCCGGTCTCTTTGATCCATCTCGTACTAAGTCAATTGGTCATCTCCATAAAGCAATCAAACTGATCAATCAGTTGCGATTCATGGAAGATTCTTTGGTTGTCTATCGTGTTTCACGGGCTCCTGAAAGACGAGTATTCTACATCGACGTAGGTAACTTACCAAAGGGTAAGGCAGAAGAGTACGTTCAGAGCGTTGTATCTCGTTACCGCAACAAGTTAGTTTACGATGCAAGTACGGGTGAAATCACCGATGATCGTAAACATATGTCGATGCTCGAAGACTTCTATCTACCTCGAAGAGAAGGTGGAAGAGGAACAGAAATCACTACCTTGGGTGGTGGAGAGAATCTTGGTCAGATCGAAGATGTTGTCTTCTTTCAAAGAAAACTTTACAGATCTCTGAATGTTCCGATCTCTCGTCTTGAACAGGATACTGGTTTTGCTCTTGGTAGGGCAACCGAAGTATCTCGGGATGAAGTCAAGTTTCAGAAGTTCGTCGATAAGATTCGAAAGAAGTTTTCAAAGATCTTTATTGAAGCTCTGAAGGTTCAGTTGATTCTGAAAGGTGTCATCGAACCAAAGGACTGGCCGAACATCGAAGAGTCAATTAACGTTGACTTCGTTGAAGATAACTACTTTGCGGAACTTAAAGAGTTTGAGATTCTTCGCGAAAGACTTGAAATGCTTCAATTGGTTGAAGAACAGATCGGTCAATACTACTCTCGTGAATGGGTTCGTCGTAACATTCTACACCAATCGGATGAAGACATTGAAACAATAGATGATCAGATTGAAAAGGAAAAGGATTCCGGCGATATAGATGACGAAGAAGACGATACAGAAAATTAAAAAACTATAAATAGTAATAATTATGTCAGAAAAAATATTTAACGCACTTGTAAAGAATGATAGAGATGAAGCGTTGAATGCGTTCAAAGATGCAATTCAACAAAAGATCGAAACCGCGATGGATGTTCGTCGTGTTGGCTTGACTTCGCAAATCTTTAATGATGGTGATCCAGCTCCGGTTGTAGAAGAAGACGTTCAGATCGATGAAGTATTAAGATCATCTTCTTCGCATCATCATGTACTTAAAGGTAAAGTTGTTGCAAGTGGTAATAAATCAGACATGATGAAGTTAGTGAAAAAGAATGGTGCCACAGTTTTCAAAGGTGCAAATACTAATTATGTTCTATACTCGCCTGGTGCAAAGGTTGGAGATATGAAAGAAGACATTCAGATCGATGAAGCAGTATCCGCAGACAAGTTTGTAAAGGGGGGAAGTGATAAGATCAAACAATCCGAAGTAGAAATGTTACTCGGAAAGATCTATGACAACACCAAACTCACGAAGTCTTTGATCGCAAATAAGGCATATTCTAACGGAGAAAGCAACCCCAAGAAAAAGAATCCACATCAAAAGGATACGGTTGACTTTCATCTCTTTCAACTAGGACAACAAGTAGAGCTCTCAAGAAGTTGATGAGTCATTACTGGAAAAAACTTATCGATGAGTCCTCCAAAGTTCTCAGAAAAGAAAACAGTCGGGCCAACATTCCGTCAGCTCTCAATGATATTCTTCTTGCTCGCAAAGGACTTGATATTATGGAAGAAAATTTATCGGAAATGAACCCCGAAGACAGCCTACCTTCATGGTGGACAAACAACATAGCCGTTTCAGTATCTCGACTGGATGGTATTAATAAAAAGGTAGAAAAATGACAATTACACCCCTCGCAGCAAAAGAAACACCAAACTCCGCGGCCTCGAATATATCTGAAGCGGCGAATGTTTATATCTGTAACACAACGACAACTTCAGGAACAGTTACACTCCAAACAAGTGGAGGAGTCACAATCGCAACATTTGATGTTCCGGCGTCTGGACATGTCACTCTTAAGAAAAAGAATGCTGAAAAGGTTCTTACATCTGCCGCAACACTCACCTGCACAGCAATAGGTTTCGGAAACTAAGATGAAATTAATAACAGAAACACAGGATGTACAGTTAGAATACATCACAGAGGCCAACGCAAAAGGTGGCAAGGATGTCTTTATTGAAGGCGTCTTCATGCAAGCGGAAAAAGAAAACCGCAATAAAAGAATTTATCCTAAATCGGTTCTGGAATCAGCAACCGGAAAATATGTAAAGGAACAAGTTAAGACGGGTCGGGCAGTCGGTGAGTTAAATCACCCCGAAGGCCCCGCAATTAACTTGGATAAAGTTTCACATCGTATTACTGATCTCAAATGGGAAGGTAATAACGTTGTTGGAAAGGCACTTATCTTGGATACACCAATGGGTAAGATAGTGAAAGGCCTCGTAGAAGGAGGTTGCAAGCTAGGTGTCTCAAGTCGTGGTATGGGAACTGTTGAATCAAAAGAAAACAAGACGTTCGTGAAGGATGATTACATTCTTTCGACTGTTGACATTGTTCAAGACCCCTCCGCCCCAGAAGCCTTTGTAAATGGCATCATGGAAGGAGTTGATTGGATCTTGGAGAATGGTATTCTAAAACCTCAACAAATTGAAGAATATGAGATTGAAATTAAGAAGGTGGATTCCACTCAGATAGCTGAGGCTCAGGAGCGAATCTTCAGAGATTTCCTCTCCAAACTCTAAATTCAAAATAAGAAATAAACCCAAATGTCTGAAGAAATACAGAACGAAGAAATCGTTGTTGAAGACGTACAGGAAGAAGATCTTGTAGAGAATCAGGAGCTTGTGCAGGATACACCTGAAGAAGTTACTGAGGAATCTCAGGAATCCCTTTCTGATTCGGTACTCGATGTTCTTCTTGGCGAGGCTAAGAAGAAAAACGAAGCTGAAGACGAAGAAGATGACGAAGAAGAATCCGATGACGAAGAGTCTGACGATGACGAAGAAGATGAAGTGGAAGAATCCGTCGAAGTAGACGAAGAAACCATTGAAGAGTCTTCTGAAGAAACTGAAGAGGAATCTATCGAAGAATCCTCCGAAGAAGTAGAAGAAGAAACACTTGAAGAAGGTGTTCAAACTAAAGCAGGTATCCTTGCTGACGCTTTCTCTACTATCAAATCCATGAAGAAACATGATCTTGTCAAAGCTTTTGAAGCGATGAACGGAGATGATGAAGAAGAGGATGAGATAGAAGAAGGAGATGTAGATGGTGAAAAAGATGCGGCAACTACTGCGGCATCAATCAAAAAGTCATCTCCGCCAAAAACAAAGGCAGAGATGGTCAACGCCATGTACAAGGAAATGAAGGGAATGAAAAAGGACGATCTAATGGCCGCTTATGATGCTATTAAGTCCTCCGCCGAAGATGAAGAAGACGAAGAAGAAATAGAAGAAGCATTTGCAACGGATCTTAAGGTTCTTGCTGACGCAGATTCTAATCTTACCGAAGACTTCAAAGCCAAGGCATCTACTCTCTTCGAAGCTGCTGTTTCAAACAAAGTCGTTACGATCAAAGAAGAACTAGAGAATACATACGAAGACTCTTTGCAAGAAGAAGTCGTATACATTCGCGAAACTTTGATTGAAAAGATCGACAACTACCTCACATACGTAGTTGAAGATTGGATGACAGAAAACCAAGAGTACGTTGACAACAAGTTGCGTACAGACATTGCTGAAGACTTCATGAAGAACCTCAAGGATTTATTCGTTGAGAGTTATATCGAAGTACCACAAAACAAGGTTGATTTGGTTGATAGTCTCAGCGAAGATGTTGAAGCAACTAAGAGTGAACTCCTCACAATATCTGAAGAACGCGATTCTCTCGCCAATCAGATTGCTGAACTTCAACGTGAAAAAATCATTTCTGAAGCAACTTCGGAACTGACTTCTACACAATCTTCAAAGTTTGTCAAACTACTAGAAGGTATCGAATTCGTCGATGCATCTAACTTCGAAACTAAGGTTTCGGTAATCAAGGAGTCTTTCTTTAACGAGGAAGAGCCTACACAAGAGTTGGAAGAAGAAGTTTCTTCTGACGAAACAGAAATTATCGTCGAAGGAGAAGCCGATCCTGCTGCTGAATTGTCACCGACAATGCAGAAGTATTTGTCTTCCCTAAGCCGAATTCAACAAAACATCCACAACAAGTAATTAATTTACTTACAAATATAAAGGAAACATAAAAATGTTTAACGCAGAAAACGACATAAAAAAATGGGCTCCTGTACTCGATCACGCTGACGCGCCTGAGTTCAAGGACAACTACCGCAGAGCCGTAACAGCCAAACTTCTTGAGAACACAGAGCGTGCTCTTATCGAAGAAAAGGGAGTAAACGGAATGCTCAACGAAAACCAGCAGAATACTGCTTCGGTTACAAACTACGATCCCGTATTGATCTCTTTGGTTCGCCGCGCGATGCCAAACTTGATCGCATACGACGTTGCTGGTGT
>ERZ1046148.1376-NODE-1376-length-12353-cov-4.189055_pt1 | contig 12353 bp, 11 predicted proteins | sample MGYA00383090_ERZ1046148 | MGnify/ENA primary metagenome ERZ1046148 (study PRJEB29581, sample SAMEA5548360) | metagenome | biome: marine; feature: coastal; material: water | depth 25 m | study: Short-term variability in the microbial, nano- and picoplankton...
TCTTCCCTAAAATCTTAGACATGAGGCTCTGGTTGTGCTGTCTATTGTAAGACTTACCCTTCGCTGAACCTACAGGCATAGAAGTACCTATAACGTGTATACCTGTAATTTGACCTTGAGGGCGGGCATTAGTACGTGTAGTACCACCTTCCTGTGGCTCTGCTAGACCCATTTCGTGTATAGCTAAGAACCTAGGCATTTTATCACCTTCTAGAACATCCATGAATTTAGATATAAATGAATCCCGCTCATCTCCAGATAAGCCATTAACAATTTTTATTAATTCATTTCGGCTATTCGTCTTTACATCCTCAAATTTCGGGCTGAACTTAGCAGTAGAGTTGATTATTACCTCATCATCTTTTATGTAGGAAAACACTGGGGCTTTTTGAGCGGACGCAAACACATCACCCATTTCGTAATGAGCCTCATTCAAAGCATCAATCAACTCTTGCTCTAAGGAAATAGAAGAAGTCTCCATAATAGTAGTATCTAAGCCTTCTTCCTTAGCCTTCGCCATCAGAGTTTTCATATCCTCTCTGTGGAAAGCAAGGTCTGTCTTAGCTCTCTCAACCATTACACCGCTAGGTGCCTCAACTTCCCCATCTTCAATCTCCCGTAAACCACCAGCCAAGGTACTTATTTTGTTCTTCAACTCTTCGATAGCCTCATTATATGTTTGCTGTTCCGTAGACGTATGTTCGACATTGCTAACGGACTCGATCAGTTCAGGGTCGTCCTTCGGTACAACATAGATTCCGTGTCGAGCACCCTCTGTTTCAGCATGTCGCCTCTGTTCTTCCATTCTCTGCCCATCAAGTTCAGCGGAGTGCTTGTTACGTACAGACTGCATGAACTTATCAGCATCTAGAACCCTACCTGATGATATGTTTTCTGACATAGCTACTCGTGCACCGTATGAGGCAGTTTCAAAGGACTTACCGAAATCTTCTGCTGCCATTTTGTCTGGGAACAACTGGTAAGGCGCAGGTATATTGGAGAAGTCAAAGTTCTCTAGTCCCTGAGGTGTTGTATTATCCAACTGTAGCGTGTGGAATAGTTTTCGAAGATCAGTATTAGCCCATAGATGGAGTGCTCGTAAATCTTTATCAGTCTCTTCGGGGCTACCCTTACCATTAGGATCATTTTCGCTTCTCTCGTTAATGACATCACGTAGGCGTTTGAACTTGCTCCTCAGGGAAGCAGCCTGAGTCCTGAAATCAGTGTGGTCTAGCAACCTATTTGGGTGTGATCCCGCATACTTACTAGCGCTTTCTCTACCAGTTATTGACTGTAATAAGTCAAACATCTCCTCCTGTAGCTGTTTTCCAGTCTTATTTTGGTCTATAGTAGGTTCTCCAACACCGTCATACGGCATTCGACGTAGACGTTCTTCTTGAACCGCTTTGGCATCATCCATTAGCGCATCACTATTTTTAGGTCTAGTGAGCGGGTTGTGACGGTCACGTAAATTGTCATAACCGCTGAATACTCTACGCATAGCAGCAAAGCCGCCCTCAGGATGAAGTAAGGCTTGCTTGACAAACTCAGCTCCCCTATTTCGGAATTTAGGGTCAGTGTTGTTTACTAAACTATTCCACATGCCTCTATCGTCCTGTGGTGCACCTTTAGACCTTAATTCAGTCAACTCGGTCTTGTAAGCTAACAATCTCTTCTTAACGGTGGCTCTCTGCTCAGCCCCCGTAGGAAGGGTACTAGTCTCTAGCGTAAGAATCTGCTTTTTTAGGTTTCTTACCTTATCAGTATATTCTGAAGCATCACTTAGACCATCTCTAAACTTCTTTAGTTCGTCAATTCTGGTTCGTAGTACGGGGTTAATCCAATCGCTTCTAACTATTGACTGAGGATCGTCTAGCAGTTTATCTAGCGATCCCGGCTCCATTAGGAACTTCTGTAGATCACCCTGTCTATAGTTTCTCATACCTAATCCGTGACGAAGGGCTGTAAAGTCTATATCAAAGTGAGCGGCATTATTCTTTGTTGGATCAGTAGCCTCTCCCGGCTCAAAAATATCCCGTTCTTCGTCATAGACCAAACCGCTATCGTTCATGAACCGTTCCCTACGTTCTGGGGTAAACTGTGCAATAAGTTGCTCGTTTCGTTGTCGCCAAATAGCACTACGTTCAATACGCTCGGATACAGATGCTTGTGTCCAACCGTTGTAAAGGTCTAGGTACCTCAGGAAGGGATCACTATCGAAGCTTTCCATGTGATTCTGAGACTGAAGTTGGCTAATCATCTCTTTATCTCTTGGAGTCAGCAGTGCTTCTCCTAAAGCCTCTTTACCGGAGTCACTGAATTCCTGATTTCTACGTTCAGCATCCAACTCCATCTGACCGGGAGAAGCACCGTACTCTTCTTCTAGGTTCCCCTGTCTTCGCTCAGCCTGTCCCAAAGAATGGTAAACTCCACCCTCTGACTCATCCGAACGTAGTCTGTAGTTATCAGCCACAGCGGGTGAGAAGTCCTTAAGGAAGTCTAGTAGTTCAATAAGATCATCTAGTCCATTCACATTCTTAAACTCAGTGAACTGCGATAGAAATCCTGATCTTCCTGTAGCGGGTTCAGGGGACATCCATTCAAAGACGAACTTCTCTAGGAATTCCCGTAGATCATATAGGTTATCCTTATTTTCTTTACCATACTTATGGTAGAACGGTTCTAGTAGTTCCCCACGTACAAGCTTCTCAGGGTTTCTTGGTAGAGAGTTAAGCCACTCTTGTACAGCCTTTCGACCTTTAGCAGCCTCAAACTCTCTGTCGCCTCCACTAGAAGCGTCTATATCCATATCATTAGTAACCCCAAGGTAACCCTTAGAGGTTTCGTATGGCTCTCCATTCCCATCCACCATAGGAAGTAAGTCTTCTGGTGTGAATTCCCGCTCGTCTATTTCAGCCTGAGCTTTTAGTTTTCTTTCAGCCTTCTTCTTACTCTTCTCGCTCATAGTCGATTTTCCCGGTGGTGGGAGAAGTTCCTGCCTTCGTTGTAGAGGACTCTTAGACCGGTCGATAGATGGGTCACGTAGGTCAGGTTTCTCTGCATTTCGGGGGAAATAAGGATGGGCTGACTGTTGGTCGGGTTGAGGCTGTGAGAACTTAGGTGCTTCATCTGGCCCAAATTGTGGGTCAGGAGCAGGTTCTTCCTCTGCGGGAGCACCCTGAGCCTTTAAGTTCTGTAACTCGCTCTTTAGACCTTCTAAGTCCTTCACGGCAATAGCGACTATATCCTCATCTTTGCCAGTCAGAGGGTTCTTACGAGAAAGCTTCTTACCTGCATTCTCAGAGATAGCATCTTCTAGAGTAGCGATTTCACCTTCAAGGCTCTTTACGTCTTGGTTATATCTGTCCTGAGGTGAAGCACTAGTCCTTTCAGGTACGTTGGGAACTGAAGAGTCACCCTCCGGTTCGTCTGGGTACTTTCGCTCCACAGGCACTCCCATCTCATCTGTTTCGGGCAGATAAGGTTGGTTTCGGTTTCTTTCTTCCGGTTCTGCCTCGTTCTCGGCGTAGTCTTCTTCTATATCTTTATACTTATCGTCTTGGGAACCCCCAGTGCTTCCACCCTCCGGTATAACAGGCTTCTTTAGACCTGTCTCTTCCTTAGGCTTTTTGTAGTCTTCTGGAATCTCTCTGTTATATGTTCGATCCTGCGGCTTCTGTACCTCAAAACCTGCCTTTTCAGCTTTTTTAACCATATCGGCAGTACCGTTACCGCCACGGAAGGCTATAACGCTTGTAGGCTTACCTTCTTCAAGCATCTGGGAATTTCGTTTGAACGCAGCACTCTTACCTTGACCATCCCAGTCAGGAGGATATACTTCGGTAGGAATGCCTAATGTCACAGCCGCTATTTCTGCATTGCTGTCAGCACCATTTGCGCCACCGTGAATAACAACATCTGGGTTATTAGCTTTAATAGCTTCATATATAACCTTGTAATCTTCATTATCTCGACCACCAGTAATGAGAAGTCGGTTCTTCAGGTCTGCGGTGTACGTATTAGGTATATATTCCCCATCATCTGATACGTGGGGGAACGAATCAAAGGTAGCTTGGTCATATGTAAACGCATTCCACACATCGTCAGGAGTTAGTTCTTCAAATCCCCCAGCACGGTTCTTCAGGTCTGCGTTTGATTGATATAAACTGTCAAATTTCCCATTTTCATTTAAAATTCTATCTCTGATCAAGGGAGTTAGTTTTTCCCCAAACATAATGGTTCCGTCAACTAGTCTTCTATGAAAGCCAGCAAATTCTTCGTCATCCCAGTCATATTCCAAGAGCATCGCCTTCGCAAACGAATCCGCTACTTCTTCGGGTTTGTACCCTGCTAAATTCGTACCTATATCTGCGACATGGAAAACCATCTCTGGGTGGGCTTCCATAAAACCAACAGCTTCGGCTATGTTATCATCTAATTCGTCAAGGCTAAACTGTCGTTTTCTTTGCGATGGTGTTTTCTTTGTGGGCACTCCGAGGGTATTACCTGAAATTCCAAATCCTACACCATCCACAGCCCCGTGTTTCTTCTTAGCCGTTTCTGCGGCTCCAGCACCATGTACACCCTCTAGATTAGACCCGAATACAAATATGTGTTGTTTTGGTTTAGGTTGTTCTACACCGGGAAGACCTAGCTGGGTACCAGCATTATAGTCGTCCTTTTCAGAGGGACTCTCTTGTTCGGAGTTGGTTGAGGAGCGAGCGATGTCAGATGTGCCGACAGGCCCGTTACCGGAAACTGATGCGTATTTTTTACCCTCTGGGGAGGCGTTGAAAGTCTTAACAGCCTCGTGATAGTTATCGTCTTTAATAACCTCAAATTTGTATGTTGTATTTTTAGGGTCTTTGTACATGGCATGCACACTCTCGGCATAACCCTCATACTTAGAAAAATCAGCAGGTGTAATCTTATCGGTAGTCCTAAGGTCGGTAATCCTTATGTGGATTGTTTTTCCTTCATTCTTAGGGTCTTTGACAGCAAGTACAGTCCCTTTATCAACACCTTTAAAGGTAGGTCGGGTAGTTGAAGTACGCTCTCCCGCAAGTATAGCGTTATATGTTCCACCAGTACTGGCTAACGTATCGTTCTTGGCTGGGCGATTAACGCCTTGACTGTCTACTCCATACGGATAAAACATTGCAATACCAAACTTAGGTTTTACGGGTTTTGTTTGTGGTGTACCCTGAGACTTACCTGTCTTCGGAGCGTCGATTTTTTGGCTGATGGGTTCTGAGCGAGGTTTTGGATCACCATAGTCTGGGTCGCCGGGGAACTTTACATGATCAACAGCAAACGGATTGGGTTCCTCTACCATTCGGGGAACTACGTTTCCTTTGGAATCTACATAGTTGCTGCCATTAGGGACTTCAATCGTAGAAGTTGTATCTCCTCCTGCTTTCTTAAAAGCATCAGTGAACATGTCCAAAGCTGGCAGCACCTTACTAGCGTCATTTATCAGCTCTGATATATACTCATCTGCATCTTCTTTAGATTCCCCATATTTTAACAGTGTCTCTTTAACCTTACTTTTCCAATCACTAGATGACAAGGCTTCTATGAATTCTTGTCCCCGTTCTGAGGCGGCAAGCCCATCAAATTCTTCTCCCCCTGCTTCCTTCATATACCCAAGGGCTGTCTTGCCGAAATCTGGGCTATTAGGGTTATGTCTTTCCCTCTCTAGAGCAGCAAAAGCTCTCCCTACAGCTTGTATGTGCCAAGCTCGTGCTCCCATCCCTTCCCAACCGGGTCGGTCGTTACGGCCTTTCCTAGAACCGGTATTCCTATTATTAGCTGGGTAATAATGCTCTAATCCAGCTATGTAAGGCAGCCCCCCTACAGGTGAACGTTCTGGTTCCCCAGTGGTAGGATTGGTACCCCTCTCTCGTATCATTTCGGCAAGCTCAGGGTATTGCTTGAACTTTTCGGTTATAGCTTTCGCCATTACTTCTATTTTTTCTTCAGAGGTATAGACTTTACCAGTTTCCTCATTTATAGTAGGTGGTAGTGCTTCCCTGTCACCCCCCTGAAGATACTTATGGTAATTACCTCCACCAAGTTTAACCCCATAATACTCCTCAAGGTCTTTATACTCAACGCCATCTATCTTAACAGGGTACTCAGTGGGTGTACCTTCTTTATTATTTCTCCCCCACGCTATAACAGCTCGTGTTGTGTAGTTTGAGAGAGCGGCTAACATTGGGTCTGATGAACGAGAATGTACGTTATTCTCTGCATTACTACTAGTTGTTTGTGGTGTACCGCCTCTAACTTTTGTAAGTATCTTTCCTAAGTGATTGGAACCCCTTCCTCCTTTTCCTGCTTTACCGCCTGTCCCTACAGTTCCCCAAAAAGCATCTCCGTGACTATTCGCTTCCTCTATTTCTTCATGTGTAGCGTGGGTTTCTTCTAACTTCTTTCGTAACACTGGATCGTTAAATTTCTCTGTTACTAATTTCTCCATAAGTTGCAATACAGGAGAATTAGGTGATCCATCTCTCTTATCAATTGGCATGAGCTTTTTAACACCGTGCTTTTGAGCTAGTCCTCTGGCACCTAATGGTTCTCCATCCTCTCCACCTACCCCGGCAAACTCTGCATTCCTAATATGACGACGAAGTGCTTTATCTCTTCCATAGTTATTAAGACAAGATGCTTGATATGCATGTTCAACAGATGGGTAAGTTTCTCCGTCTGATTCCCACTCTTTAGTATCTTTATTCCACTCCCATCCACCTACTTCGACAGGCTCGTAATTACTTAAGAATTCTAAGCCTTTCTCGTCAAATGCATGTGGGTACTTCTTAGATTTTAGAATATCCGTCATATGGCTTGTTTCCCGTGAGTGGGTAGCCATAGCTGCTCTAATTCCCTCAACGTAATTATCTTCGGCGTTTTCTTCTTTATTTACCGCCATAGTTCGGTGTCGTTGCTCCAAGGCATCCATGAAGTTAGCTGCTACTGCCTCTGCGGTTCGTCCGTCAACAGTCCGCTCAGTTTCATATACGGGGTTGATCGACAGATTCTGTGGAATCTTTAGGACTAATTGGCTACCTAGGCTTTGTCCTACTTGATGATCGGTAAGGAAGTGGTATCCACCGATAACACGGTTCATACCAATTGTGTCACCAATCCTCATTAGTTTCTCTCTGTGACCAGCATAGGCTCCCGAAATTACTTCTGCGAGTACCCGCCCAGCAGTAGAGTGGAATGAGGGGTATGAAGGACTCTGATGATCCCCATGTGGTGACAATACAATCTCTAAGTGTTGTGCTAGAGTAGACGGTCGTACACGGTTATGGGCAAACTTCAAATTCAAGCAGATAGTCTGAACGTCATCAAGTACCATGCGAACAAAGTCCCAATTAGTCTGTAGACCATTTTCGTCAGAGTATTTTTTAAATGCGGCTACGATTCCATCTTTACCTAGCTGGGACTCAATATCTTTCGCACGATCATCTCTGAGAAGACCCAACTCCTGAGTCTCAAGTAGCTCAGCGTATGTCTCCGGTGAATCATTTGCGGGTACAGGAGGAAGGATAAGGTCTTCAATAGATAACTCCATTGCCTTAACCTTGCGTCCCATCTGCTTCTTCTGACGATTTGAAGGCTGACCCCACTGCATGTCGTTTATAACAAACTCTTGAATAACGTCCAAGTCCCATTGACCTTGTTCACGCTTAGCCTTAACAGGCTCCTGTACAGCTTTCTTATCCTTACCCATAGCGTCTGTACCGCCGGTGGTTCGTTGGCTAGGAGCAGCCTTTTCAAGGAGGAGTGCGAAAGCCCTTTGGTTATTACGTTGCTGCCTCATCTGCTGCTGAGCAAGCTGCATAATCAATTGAGCACGATCATTCACGGAAGTCTCGTCTTCAGAGGATTTTCTATCTAAAAACTTAAACGTTGATGCCATGTGGCATTACCCCTTTAACTTAATTGGATTGATATACCTAATTATACTCTTACTTCAAGGAGTTTTCCTTGTATTTTGGCTTGAAGTCTCCGAAGTCAGCAATATGTAATTGCTTTAGGGTAATTTTATCTCTCATAGCACGATGAAACTTCTCTCGAACCATTACTGCTAGTTCGTCCTTATCACTTGTCATGGCATCAAACTCAATCTCTATAAGTGCTTTAATCTTAGCTACTTTCTTATCCATATACTTATACTCCTATAATATATTATCCTAAAAACAAAAATTGTAACACAGATGTTAAATCTTGTCAAGTCTAATTTTAAATCCTTGATTTATTATACTTAAGCTAGTATAATGAATTAGGAAACTTGTAGGAATCAAGGGAACATTGCCTGAGAGTCCGTGTAGACTTTGACCCAAGAAATAGGTTAGACACCTAAAATGGCAATCACGGCACTGGTGTATGGGATCGAGTGCCACTGAGTGAAAGGAAAACGACTTATGCGTTTATCCATTGCTAAGTGGTTTAGATTGGAGCGAGATATCGCTTCGGCTAAACGTGCTGAAAAATGGGCTTCTCGAATGACCCGCTAAAGGTTATTTGACACCCGACTAAACCCGTGCTATACTTATACCTTCAAGTGTGAGTTAGTGCGGGTTTTTTAGTAGAGGAGAACATATATGAGTAATAAAGTTACAGTCGGTGACGTTACACCCTTTGGATCGTTCGTTCTGATTTCTTTTGCGGACACAAAAGGAGAATCAGTAACCGATAGTGGAATCATCATTCCAACGGACGCAACAGAGTTCAAAATTATGGATGCGGATGTGCATAAAGTAGGCGCAGTTGTAGCGAAGGATGATTTTGTTCACGAAGGGGATAAAGTAATCGTCCCAACAGATACTATTGGAATCGACATGACGGATCGTATTGAAACTCTCCTAGAAGGACGAGTATTCCGAATCGTTGCTGTCGAAAACATCATTGCGATTATAAAGTAGTGTTAGTACGTAAAATTCCTATAATGGTGGAAGCCCATCAGATTCCCAACCCCGATATAGAAGAAGACCTACGGGAGTTCCTTCAATGGGCTGGAGTAGTGGGCTTCGAAAATTGGGATTCCGGTAACGGGAACGAGATCGAAATTAAGACCCCAGAGGGGGTAACGACAGCCCCTACAGGGGATTGGATCATCAAAGGCTCTGAGGAGGAGTTCTGGTCAGTAAATCAGATCGTATTTGATAAGACCTATGAAATCCTTGAAACCCTATCCCAGCCGCAGGGTCTTGACTTCGGAGATTCCACTACGGATAATCAGTCGAATGATGGGAATTACGGTAATCTAAGTTTAGAGGAGTAAGAAATTAATGTTAGTAGCACTAGTAGGTAAGCAGGGCGTAGGTAAAACAGTCCTAGCTGATAAGATGAGTACACAGGGGTTTAAGAAGCTTTCATTCGCTACCCCTATGCGAGATATGTTTAGTTATGTCTTTGGGCATGATAAAATTGATCGAGGTTGGATGCAATCCTTTGGAGAAGCATCTAGGAAGGTAAAGGAAGAAATCTGGACGGATAAGATGAATGACCTCATGGAGTCTTATCTACCGTCTAACATTGTAATTGATGATGTTAGATATGAAAGTGAGATGATGAACACTATAATTCCATACATTAACAGAGTAGATGGGGTAGTAGTAAAGCTAGATGCAGATGAGATAACTAGATTTGAACGTAGGTTCCAAAATGCTGGTGTGGGTAGATACGCAGCTAAAGCTATAAAAGAGGCTTACCACCACGCTCCACCAGCTAACTTCAAAGGTTCTAGGATTCTCTTTGCGGCAGGTAAAGCTGGTCTAGAGGATAACGAAATGGAGAAAGTGTTCAACTGGACTACATTCCAAGAGCATAAGTCAGAAGTAAACCTAGACGGGTTTGATTACGCAAAGCACGTTGACCGATTTATAGAGATAAAGAGCCAAGACCCGATCTCAGAAGAAGATGTTTTTAATAGAGTACTTAACGAAACACACCTAATCCATAAGGATACGCAACGTAAATCGTTACTAATTTAGTATTAGTATCGACAAAGCGTAAGGAGGTATATGATGAGAAATATCAGTGATGCGGACTGGGAAGAAGTAGTGCTAGGTTCAGAGAAACCTGTTCTAGTGGACTTCTGGGCAGAGTGGTGTGGGCCGTGCAAGCTTATCGCACCCGTTCTAAAGGCTGTTTCTAAGAAGAGGGACGACTTCGAAATTGTGAAACTCAATGTTGACCACAACTCAATGGCTACTGAGTACGGTATACGCAGTATTCCTACCCTACTCTTGTTCAATAAGGGTGAGGTAGCGGGAACGATAGTAGGAACGATTAGTGAATCAGGCATTTACCAACTTGTGGATAACCTGAACTAATCACGTTATTGTAGCTTTAATAGCTAATAAATTGACTTTATGCCGCTAACGTGGTATAATATATGTATACTTTGGTGCTACCTCTATATAAGTAGCGGCTCCTATGCCTTAACTCCTCTGGCACACATCAAAGTATCGGGTGATGAACGAGTCGGTCACCCTAATTTAAATTGAGGAGAGTAACATGGCTAATTTTACATGCCCCACCTGCGGAAGCAGCCTAAACCCACTTGTAATGAATAAGGCTGCATTTAAGAATGCAGTGAATTTCTATGAGTGCTCGAACGATAAATGCGACTACGAGACAGAAATACTCTCGTCGCTTGATAATAGTAACTAAGGAGTATAGAATGGCAAGCAAAGAAAAGTATATGGTTATCGTCGGATTTAAAGGTACGGAGTTTAACCCGCTGTCTTTTTATTCGGAGGGTGAACCAGTAAAGTATGGTACCGATGAAATTATGTTTACTGACCCTATGCAGAAGTCTAAGGTGACTATTGCAAGCGGTACGTATTCATTCTTCTCAACCAAGAAGATCACTAACAAAGAGTTCAAAGAGCATAAGATTAAAGTTCAAGAAGAAGAAAAATTATCTTCTATGTACAATGACCCTTTCTCACCGCAGGAGGGGACTTAGATAACGGCAGTTTTAGTAAGGAGTATTTTTAATGGGATTATTTGATTTGTTTAAACCAGATACCGATGATATTGTAGTAAAGCAAGGCACCTCTAAGGGGCCGGGGAAACCCAAAGTTGAAATTACTGTAGGCGATATTAAACAGGGTAAAGTTGTAGATGCTAACGGATACACAAGCGACGTTGTATTATTTTTACGAGCGTCTAAAACTAAGTAGGGATAAATATTATGACCGCTAGAAAATTTGTACGGATAACTAACGATCCACTAAAGATTGAACTTAACCCCGATGGAAAGTCTTGGACTCTGCTTCAAGACATGCACTACTATGTAGGCAGTGCCGGTTCGAAGGAAGTTATCGTAGTGCCTAAAGGTCAGCAAACTGACTTAGCTAGTGTTCCGTGGTTTGGGCGATGGTTCGTGGGTACATGGCAAGGAACAGCAAAGGCTGCCATGGTTCACGACTATCTGTACCGAACCAAAGGGGATCATGGACGATACACAAAGAAGGAAGCCGATAAAATCTTCCTTGAAGTATTGAGGGTGGTTGATGCACTCCCCACATATAAACAACTTATTACGTGGGCACTCGTAAGCCGGTTCGGTAAAGGAACATGGAGTTAGACCTAAGAGGTTGGTCTGTAAAAGAAGAAACCTACTTTGAGGATATACTTAGTGGTCACCGCATCACGATTAACCCGAAAGATTACGCAGTAGGGCGCATGTACAAAACCCAGCAGGTATTTACCAATATAGATATACCGAACCAAAGTTATACTGAGGACTTCCTGAATAAAGTAGTAAGGGACGAAGTTACCGACAGCGATATGCCCTTGACAGTAGCACTCGGTCTGTTATATGCTTGGGGGACGGCTAAAGTAAAGTTTTACGACGACGAAAATATAGGGGACTGGGATTCATACTTTGAAGCTTAAATAAGCTCGCATGACAGGAGCTACAGGAAGCTCAGCCACCCCAAGGGGGTTCCAATGCTATTGCATGGGTTCCTTGCAGACCTCAGGGCTGCTAAATGGTTAAGATTGGAAGGGGAATGGCATGGAGGAGAAGCTATATGTACCATGGAGCCGATACCGCAACGAATGCGGCTGCGGCGAAACGCTGCGTACAGATTTTCCAGACGACGAAGCATCAATAGACCTAGACGATTACACCAATTGGATATGGACGCACAAATGCCCCAAACATACTTGGGGCGAAGATTTATATGGGGGATTAAGCCATGACCGATAAAATAGAACTTGGAACGCTGATCCACGGCACGTTGCGGGACGAAGATTTGCTACAAGCCTTTAGCGATGAATTGGCAAGAATTGATATCGAACGGTTCAACGAAGTTATCAGGCCC
>ERZ1046148.1378-NODE-1378-length-12340-cov-7.331624_pt1 | contig 12340 bp, 8 predicted proteins | sample MGYA00383090_ERZ1046148 | MGnify/ENA primary metagenome ERZ1046148 (study PRJEB29581, sample SAMEA5548360) | metagenome | biome: marine; feature: coastal; material: water | depth 25 m | study: Short-term variability in the microbial, nano- and picoplankton...
AAAGATGACGGATTAGGAAATCTTTATGATAATGATTATTCTTCATCATTTACAATAGCTTCCGAATCGTTTGGAACAGATGGTCAGATTACTGGTAGTATAATCGGTAATGTTATGTATAATCACGGACTAATTGTCATCACAGACACTGGTTCTTATAAAGATGTAGGAAATACTGGTGGTGGAGATGGTTGGGAAGTAACTTTCAAAGGAACTCAAACTATCTATGAAAGAGAAATACAATGTTTATCTGAAAGAGGAGAATTTCAAGTAAGTAATAATCTATCAATAACACCTGGATATAGTGGTAGTCAAAGAATAGAAGCAGGATTTTTAAGTGGTAGTTATGGAACACAACATAGATTATTAACACCAATTTGGCCAGCAAGTTCATCATTCAAAACAAAGACAGAAACAAATGGAGCGGGAGATACTTATACCGTAAACGATTTATACGAAGGAACTGGTTCAATACATAATTTCGCAACAGGTTCAGACTTCAGTCCTTATATTACATCAATAGGATTATATGATTCAAACAACGAATTATTAGCGATTGGTAAGTTAGCTAAACCAATTAAGAATGACAAAGAATTAGATATGAATTTTATCGTAAGATTTGATGTGTAATAAAATGAATTACACATATTTATATAATAGGGAGATATAGATATGCCAAACAGAGGAGCCAAAGATAGAAAAGCAAGAAGACAGAAGTTGAATACTAAATGGGCTCGTGAAGGTAGAACGGCTAATCAACACAAGAAATGGAAAGCTAAAAATCCACAAGGTCAAACAATGGGATTTGGTAGAAGATAATGGACAATATAAAAACAGATGTTATTAAAAGTTTTACTATCCAAAATACTCTAAATTCAAATATATGGGAAGATGGAAAGTTAAAAGTAGAAATACTAAAAAAATTAAGAGAAATAGGTAAAGACTTTTTTAATGATTTAGACTTAGAACCAAATGTAAAACTACACGACATAACTTTAACTGGTAGTATCTCTAATTACAATTGGTCAAAATTTTCAGATGTAGATTTACATTTAAGATTAGATTTTAGTGAAGTAGATGACGACAAAGATTTTGTAAAAAGTTATATGTTAGCTAAAAAAACTATATGGAACGACAAACACGATATTACAATTTATGATTTTCCAGTAGAAGTTTATGTAGAAGATGTAGGTGATACTCACATCGCTTCTGGGTTATATTCGGTTTTAAAGAACAAATGGTTAGTTATTCCAAAGAAAAAAAAATTAGAAATAGACTTTGACGATATTCGTTCAAAGGCTGAAGGATATGTAGGTTCTATCGATACTTTACAAGAACTAATGAGTCTTGGTAGATATAAGAAAGTAATCCAAATGATTGAGGATATAAAATCTAAATTAAAGAGAATGAGACAATCAGGATTAGAAAGAGGTGGTGAGTTTTCAGTTGAAAATCTCGCATTTAAAGCACTTCGTAGGTCACCATTTATAGCAATGATTTCTAAAATGAAAGATGATGCTTATGATAAGTTAATGACAATGGAAGGTGTTTTAAAAGAAGACATCAAGATTCCAATTAAAGTTGGTGATACCGTTAAAATGGGTAGGTTCAAAAATAAAAAAGTAAAAATAAAAACAATTAAGTGGAATGAAAAAGGTGATTTACTATTTAATGGTAGACCAGCTTTAAAATTCAGACTACCAAAAAAACAAGTAAGTGAGTGTGTAGCGTTCTCAAAGAAATGTGGTAATGATATTGTATTAGGAAAAAATCGTGATAGAAATTATACACCAGAATTAAAGGTCGTTAGAGAGATGAGTGGTAATGGTGTAGAACTTTGTTATATGGTTGACCAAGACACAGATTGGTCTGAAGGTATGAACTCTAAAGGTATTGGATTGGTTAATTCAGCACTATTCGTAAAAAGAGATGAAAAAGACTTTGATAAATCAAAGAAAACGAAAGCCCCTTCAAAAGACGGAATTCGTATCAGACACGCATTATCAAAGGACACATTAACAGAAGTTGTTAAATCATTGGTTGGTTTTGATAGTGGTGTAAAAGGACATACAATCGTAAGTGATGGTAAAAAATTAGTTGCTATTGAAAACACAAGTAGAACCAAACCAAAAGTAAAAATTCACGATATTAGTAAATCACCATTAGTTCGTTCTAATCACGGAATTGAACACCCAGAACAAGGATATACAAGAGGTGATGATAGAATTTCATCTGAAACAAGAATGAAAAACGCATTAAATCTATTAAACAAAACAAATAACTATAAAGAGATATTTCCACAATTTTATAATCACACACAAGATTTGGGGCCTAAGTATGATTTAGTTAGAGCTCAAAACAAACTATGGACTTCAAGTCAAGTTCTAATGAATTTGAATAAGAGTGAGATGACTTTATATCTAATTCCTGGAGCAGTAAAATTTGTGGGTGTAGAAAACAGATTACCAGAAAACCACAAATCACAAATAAAATTAAAAGTTCGTCAATACGAACATTCACCACACGACAAATATGACACATTTGTTACCACAGACGAAAAACCTAAAAAGAGTGCTATTAAAGACGCAGATGTAGTAGTTGAGGGTGTAGATGACCCTGGTATTTTAAAAGCAGTATTCTTAGCAGGTGGGCCTGGTAGTGGTAAAACTTGGGTAGCTAAAGGTCTATTCGGAATACCTGAACGAGTTAATGTTTCTCAATCTGGATTAAAAATGGTTAATTCAGACAAAGAATTAAAATTCTTATTAAACAAATTTGGATTTGGAACAAATTTAGATATTTTACCAGACGAACTATTCAAACAATTAACAGACCCAAAATCATCTGATTATAGTGGACTCAGAACTTTCGCTAAAGAATTAACTGGTGTTAGAAAAAAACAATATATGAACGGCCGAATAGGTATGATTATTGACGGAACTGGTGACGACTTCAAAGAAATAAGAAAACAAAAAAAAGAAGTAGAAAAATTAGGATACGATACATATATGGTATTTATTAATACTTCACTAGATATAGCATTACAGAGAAACGAAAAACGAGATAGAGTCTTACCAGCAAGTATTGTAAAACAATCACACAGAGAAGTAGTTAAAAACATTGGTGGATTTCAAGGACTATTCGGTGGTAGTAATTTCTTAGTTGTAGATAACAACAAAGATTTAGATGAAGAAACAGCACAAAAAAGATTTAATATGTTAGTAAAAAGAGGTATTGGTAAATTTGTTAAAACACCTATTAAAAATAAAATAGGAAGAGGTTGGGTTAAGAAAAACAAGATTCTAAAGAAGATGACAAAGGAAAGTTTAGTGAGTTATTCATTAAGTGATGGAAGAACAATATTAATAGAAGAAATAGATTTCAATCATATAGCTAGAAAAATAATGAAAAAATATAATGTTCGTTCAAAGTTAAAATTTAGTCCAAGAGCCACAAAAGGTGATTATGATTTTGATAGAGATATTATACATTTAAGACCTTTTTATAAAAGTATGGAAGATTTTTTACTAACTATACTACACGAAATTTATCACGCATTGGATAGTAAACACTATGGTAGAAAGAAATTTGTAAAGATGTATCAGAGAGCAGGTGATATTGTTGCTAGCAAAGGTAAAGATTTCCACGACAGTAATCCATTTGAAATAAGAGCTGAAAGATGGGCTAGAAGACAGTATAGAGGACGCTGGAAACATAAGATGAGAAAAAAATAATTGATTTTGGAGAAGTTCAGTTATATTTATTATTGGTTATGAAAACGAGAAGTGCTAAAAATAAAGGTAAAAGGTTACAGAATAAAGTCCGAGATTTAATCTTGGAAAAATTCACACAACTAGAAGAAGATGATGTTCGTTCAACTACTATGGGAGATAGTGGTGAAGATGTTCTATTATCACCAGCCGCTCGTAAATTGTTTCCATTTGCAACAGAATGTAAAAATCAAGAGAAATTAAACATATGGAGTTCTCTTGAACAAACAGAAACAAATGCAGGGAAACATATACCATTATTAGTATTTAAGAGAAACAGAAGTAAAACTTATGCAGTTTTAGAATTTGGGAAGTTATTAGAGTTATTAGATGAAGATAGTGAGTCTACTCAATAGAGTATTAAAATCACAAGGACAACAGTTAACAAAAGAGAACGAATATATGTATTGGAGTCCTTTTGTTGCACACCACAAACCAAAATTACAAATAAATATAAAAAGTGGAAAATGGCATTGTTGGGTATCGGGAGAAGGTGGTCACAATCTTTTTCAGTTATTTAAAAAATTAAAAGTAACAAAAAAACATTATGATGAGTTAAAAGAATTATCAGATGATTTTGTTTCATACAAATATGTTCCAGATACAAAAACAAATAAAGAGGTAAAATTACCTGATGAATATAAACCAATGTGGATTGAATCCAAAGCACCAATTTATAAACACGCTTTAAAGTATTTAAAATCACGAGGAGTTTCACAAGACGATATGATTAAATATTCAATTGGTTATTGTGAAGACGGATTATATTCAAATAGAATTATTATTCCTTCGTATGATAGTGAGGGTAAATTAAATTTTTTTGTTGGTAGAGATGTATTTGATAGTAAATTGAAATATAGAAACTCACCAACACCTAAAAATATTGTTGGATTTGAATTATTTGTAAATTGGGAAGAACCAATATTATTAGTTGAAGGAGCTTTAGATGCAATAACAGCAAAAGTAAATTCAATCCCGTTATTTGGTAAAACAATTATGAACAATTTAAAAAGAAGAATTTTAGAAAAGAAAGTGAAAACCCTTTATGTTGCACTTGATAATGATGCATTCAAAGATAGTATGAAAATTGTAGAAGAGTTAATGAACGAGGGAATAAAAGTTCATATGATTAAAATGACCGAAAAAGACCCAAACGATATTGGTTATGAAAAATTTACAGACATAAAAAATTTAACAGAAGAAACTTCATTTAGAGAATTAATGAAATATAAACTTGGGATGGTTTAATTGAAAAGAACAAAAATTGATATTCCTTTTAAGGAAATTAAATACATACATCATATATCTGATATTCACATCAGAAACTTAAAACGACACGCTGAATACGAACAAGTATTTGAGAGGTTGTATAACAAAATAAAAGAAAATCGTGAGAATTCTCTTATTTATATCGGTGGAGATATAGCACATTCAAAAACCGATATGTCACCTGAACTCGTAGACCAAACTTCCCGTTTTCTAAAATCTCTTTCAGAGATATGTCCTACGATAGTTATCACAGGTAATCACGATTGTAATTTAAATAATTTGAATAGATTAGATGTTTTAACACCTATCATCAATAATTTAAATTTACCAAATCTACATTATCTTAAACACTCTGGTGTTTATGATGTTGCAGATGTAAGTTTCGTGGTATGGGATGTATGGGAAGATGAAGAGGACTACATTAAAGCAAATGATTTTGAAGCCGATACAAAAGTTGTTTTATATCACGGGACAGTAGATAGGTCAAAAACTGATGTAGGATTTTCACTACCAGGTAAGGTTACAATAGATTACTTTGACGATTACGATATGGGTCTAATTGGTGATATTCACAAAAGACAATATTTAAATGAAGAAAAAACTATTGCTTATTGTGGTTCTCTGATTCAACAAAATCACGGGGAAAGTATAGGACACGGATATGTGTTATGGGAAGTTCCAACAAGAACAGGAGAATATATTGAAATCCCTAATGATTATGGTTATTATACAATTGATATCGATAATGGAATAGTTCCTGACGCAGAAGATATGCCAAAGAAAGCAAGATTAAGAGTTAGAGTTTCCAATACAGAAGGAACTCAATTAAAGAAATGTTTAGCAGTTATTCATCATAGATATGGAATTAAAGATGTAACAATAACACGAGTAGATAGACGAGAACGAGTCAGAGGAGAAGAACAAGTTGTAATCGGAGATGTAAATGACACAGATTATCAATATGAATTAATAGAGGATTACCTAAAACGAAATCACACTATTACAGACGATATGTTGGTAAAAATTAAAAATTTAAATGAAGACATTAATAATGAGTTACCACCAGCAAGAGTTAAAAGGAATATAGATTGGAAACTAAAACATTTTGAATTTTCAAATATGTTTTGTTATGGTGAAAATAATGTAGTAGATTTCACTCAACTTAATGGAATTGTTGGTATGTTCGCCCCCAACGCATCAGGCAAATCAACCCTATTAGATGCATTATCATTTTGTTTGTTTGATATCACATCACGAACATCAAAAGCCGCGTCAGTTCTAAATAACAAGAAAAAGAATTTTAATTGTAAAGTTAATTTTGAAGTGAGTGGATTAGACTATTATATTGAAAGAAAAGCAACTACAAGAAGTAGAGATGGGCATGTGAAAGTTGATGTAAATTTCTGGATGGTTGATGACGATGGTGATATCGTTAGTTTAAATGGAGACCAAAGAAGAACTACCAATTATAATATTAATCGTGTAATTGGAACATATGACGACTTTATTCTATCTACATTATCAACACAAAACAATTTCACAGTGTTCATTGATAAGACACAAAAAGAAAGAAAAGAGTTGTTAGCTACATTTATGGGAACAGATATATTTGATACTTTATATCAATCAGCAAATGATAAAATATCTGAAACACAGACATTATTAAGAGATTTTAATAAAACTGATTATGGTAAAATGTTAGCAGATTTACAGAAAGAAACTACAATATTAGAAGTAAAACAGACAGATTTACTTAGTAAGAAAGATGATGAAACAAAGATACACAACGACTTAAATTCTCAAATTATTAACTTAACCATACAATTAAAACCAGTTGATGATACTATTATAGATATTGGTGTATTGGAGAAAGATAAATCTGAAAATGAAGAATTACTTAATAAAGTTTTTAATGAGGAGAGTAATGTTACAACAGAACAATACGAGTTATCAGTAATTATAGATGATTTAAAATCAAAAATAAAGATTTATGAAAAGGATAATGTTCAAGAACAATATGCAGAATTAGAGAAACTTGAAAAAGAAAGAAGTTTGTTTGAAATAGAATTAGATAAATTAAAAGCAGAAGTTAGGGTTAAATTAGATAAGACTGATAAGTTAAAAGATGTAAAGTATGACGAAGATTGTGATTTTTGTATGAGTAACCCATTAACATTAGACGCTATTGAAACAGAAAAAAATCTTGATAAGGACAAAGAATCAGCACATCAATATATGGAAAAGAAAGAAGGTATGGATAAAGAGATAGAAAAGATGTCTAATGTTCGTGCTTTCAAAGAAGAATTAGATAAAGCGAAATCACAATTATCTGAAGGTAAATTAAGAAACGATAATCTCAATTATGGATTACAATATATTAATGAAAGAAAACAAAATATAGAAAATCAGATAGAATCAATAAATAGTGAGATAAAACGATACAAAGAACAAGAAAATAATATAAAGTATAATAAGAAGGTTAAAGACAAAATAACTACTAAAGAGTTAGAATTGTCTGATGTAGATAAAAAAATATCTGAACTTAATGATGATATAACAGAAGTGCATTCAGACATTAAAGTTAATGATAACGAGATGAGAAACATTAACAAGAAGATAAAAGAAATTCAAGAATTAGAAAAACAAAATCAAGCATACCATTATTATTTAGATGCAGTTAGACGAGATAGTATTCCATACGAATTACTTGAAAAAGCAATTCCTACGATTGAAGGTGAAGTCAATAACATTTTAAGTCAATTAGTTGATTTCCAACTTTCGTTAGAAATGGACGGTAAAAATATTAATAGTAATATTGTATATGATGATGTTAACCAGTGGCCACTAGAACTATCAAGTGGTATGGAAAGATTTATCAGTTCTCTTGCAATGAGAGTTGGTTTAATAAATGTAAGTAATCTACCAAGAAGTAATTTCTTAGCGATTGACGAGGGTTGGGGAACAATGGATAGTGATAATATAAATTCAGTTTATAATTTATTCCAATATCTAAAGACACAATTCCAATTCGCGTTAATTGTATCGCATGTTGATTCTATGAGAGATGCAGTAGATACATTATTAGAAATATCAAAAGATAGTGATTTTAGTAGTATTAAATTTGACTAATCGTGGTTTTATTGATGCTGCACCAAGAAAAAATGTATTTTGGGCAAAGTAGCTTATATATATATATGTAATAACAAACAATAGTTATTTGACAATTTGGAATTGGAAGTATCAAGACTGTACATCTTGATATGGGATTGACCGAAAAATGAGTAACCAATGGAAGCTCATAAGGTAATCCGCTGTAGAGTCGTGGTGACTCAATCGGTGCTAAATATTGTAACGATTTTCTTTGACAAAAGATACAGAATGTATTTTCGTAAAACAATAGATAATGATTCTATTGACTTCATTTTGGGTAGGGTAAAACCAAATCCCAACTTGTGACAGAACAAGACTACTCTTGGAGAGTTAATGTAATCACATAGGAGTTGTATCCACTTCAATGACTTTAACCAAGTTGAGAAGAACTTTCGTAACTGAAAGATGTGAGGTATGAAGTAATAAAAAAAAATCCAAGACGAAAATTGTAGGTAATCATTAGTCCTACATCCCCATATAATTCCAAAAAATTTTAGAGAACCCAAGATTTTCAGTTTCCACCATTAAATAAACTTGAAAACACGGGTTCTCTTTTTACAGCAAAATAAAAAAAACATAGGATGTTAAAATGATGATAATACAAGAAAAAGAGTTTCGTATCGAATAAATTCCGATACGGATACAGAGGCAGGCGATATTAGCCGTAAGTCCAGAACACAAGAACAGAGCCCCTTTGAGGTGTGTCCATATCATTGTGATATGGAAACGATTGAAATATCGTTGTAATGACAAGACTTAAATGCTAGTCAATAGACCACAATCAAGGAGCAGGAGAAAACCAGAAACACATTATCATCCTAAACTTCCAGAACCACTTGCTTAAAACCCCAAAAATTAGAAAAAATCAGAGAAAAAGAATTTTATGAGAAAAAACTTCTACGAAACCAGTATAGGTTTTGAAAGAAATAACAAAAAGCAGTTGACTTTAGAGAAAGGCTATATTATATTAGAATATTATGAAAATTTGTCCAAGATGTAAAAAAGAACACAAAGATGAGATGATTTTACACCCGAAACATTGTTTTAAGTGCGTTTTAGATATACACACGAATTATGTTGAAAAAGAAAGTAAAAAAAGCTCTTGACTTTGTCAGCTATTCTGGGTATATTATATTATAAAGGAGAGATATTATGATTGAAAAAATTAAAGAATTATTAGAGACATTGGAACAAGAGTTAAAAACATCTGAAATAGATATGGCTCAATGCACTTTGTATGAAACCCAAAAACAAGTTAACGAATTAAAACAAGGATTGGAACAAGGTAAAAACTTTTCATTACTTGGGGATAATCAAAATGGCTAAAGATGCTAACAGATTTTTTGTAGAAGTGTGTTTGGAAGTTTATGTTCCAGACCAAGGTTGTGGTGATAAAGCCGTAAAGAACGAAAATTTAGACGCTGAGTGGTTTGCTAATGAAGTATGTTCACAAATACCAAACTTGGTAAATAAAGAGTGGAAATATTCAGAAAGACCATATTCAGTAAATTGGGCTCATAAAGTAAAAGTAGAAAGGGGATAAAAAAAGCTCTTGACATTAACAAATTTTATTAGTAATATAGGGTAGTTATGAAATACAACAAACAGAACAATTTCTCGTCTTTTTGGTTGGGTGATACTTTTCAGAATAAATCACTCATAGAAAAAGATATAGAAACAAAACCAGGTGTTGATTTTATTAAGTTAGCCTCTTATCAAAGAGCGATTTCTAACTTTGTAAATATCGTAACTGCTAAAAATATTCCTGTTCAATTTTCATCAAGGGGTGAAAGTTATACTGACGGGAAAGTTGTTACAATATCTGCTAAACTTGATGATAAATTATTTGATAGTTCAGTTGGTCTAGCACTTCACGAAGGTTCTCACATTTTATTGTCTGATTTTGATTTTCTAAAAAGACTTGGTTCAAGAATTCCAAAAACTTTTTATGAACTTGGTCATAGTAAGGGAATATCAAAATCAGAACTTACAATGCTTGTTAAGAATATGTTGAATTATGTTGAAGACAGAAGAATTGATAATTATATTATCACAACCGCTCCTGGATATAAGGGGTATTACTTATCTATGTATGATAAATATTTTAATAACAATAATGTAGGTAAGGGTTTAAAATCAGACGAATATAGAAATCAAGTTATGGATAGTTATATGTTCAGAATTATTAATTTCACTAATGTAGATAGAGATTTAAATGCTTTATCTGGTTTGAAAGAAATCTGGAATATATTAGATTTAAAAAACATTTCAAGATTAGATTCTACTGCAGACGCCTTTAAGGTAGCTTATGATATGGCCAAGGTTCTTGTAAATAACTTGGATAATGTTGATGCTCAAGAAAAGTATAAAGATTTAAAGAAAAAAATTAATCAAGAATTAGAAAAGTCATCAGCGTTTAGTGATGATAATAATTATGCTGATTTTTCAAAAGATAGAATTAAACAAGCTATGGATAGATATTCACAAGAGTTTGATTATGAAAGATTATTAGATAATGTTTCTGATGAAGCTACATATATGGGTGATAAAGAATTTTCAAAAGCTATAAAACAAATGATGGAAGAGTTATATCAAGGTATGACTGATGATGAGAAATCTGATTTAAGAAAAAAACTTGATAAAGTATTAGAAAAACAGAAAAAGTTTTTAGACGGGAAAATCACAAAAAAGAAACTTTCCAAAAAAGATATAAAAAAATTACACGCTGTTTCAGAGTCTGGAACAGAATATAAAGATGTCTTAACAGAAGACAGACACAAAGGTGTTCGTGGATATTACAATGACATAGGAAAAGCAGAAGTTATTGTTGTAAATAATTTTACACAAGCTTTAGTTGATTCTGATATGTTTCATAATTTAATTTCAGCTAATAGTAGTTGGAGAGATTATGGGGATAAACAAGACATAGTTCTTGAAGGTTTAAGACTTGGTAAAATGTTAGGTAAAAAATTACAAATTCGTGGGGAACAAAGATTATTAAAAAACACAAGATTAAGAAGTGGTAGAATTGATAAAAGACTTGTAGCGGAACTTGGATTTAACAACGAAAATGTTTTTCATACAATTGATGTTGAAAAATATCCAGACGGGTTCTTACACATTTCTTTGGATGCTAGTGGTAGTATGTCGGGTGATAGTTTTAATAACTCATTAACTTGTGCTATTGCTATTATTCAAGCCGTTGATATGATACAAAACTTTGATGTAGTATTTTCATTAAGAGGAACTTCTGATAAATATTCGGGTGGAGCTGATGTTCCAGTTCTTCTCTACGCTTACGATAGTAGAGTTGATAAGATTGCAAAAGTTAGAAGACTATTTAAATATTTGAGATGTAGTTCAACTACACCTGAAGGATTATGTTATGAAGCGATTATGAAAGATATGATGATGACTACTGATAAAATGGATAGTTATTTCTTAAACTTTTCAGACGGAATGCCAATGTATTCCAACAAAGAAGTTTATTATAATGGGGAAGAAGCAAGACTTCACACAAGAGATATGGTTAATAAGATGAGAAAAATGGGAATAAATATTCTATCATACTTTATCTCATCAAGGTGGTCTGATGGTGGAGATGACACCAATTTAAACAGATTTAAACAGATGTATGGTTCAGACGCATCACAAATTGATATACTTTCAATTCCAGCTGTAGCGAGAACTATGAACGAATTATTTTTGAGAAAATAATGAAAAAGCTCTTGACATTAACAAAAAGATTTAGTATAATTAGATATATGATTAATAAAGAAAGAAAGGAAACACAATGAATAATATTGTTGTAAAGATTGAGAAGTCTGGAAACAGATTCAATGCTTGGGACATTAATGGTAACAAGTATACTTCTCAAATCTCTATTGGTGCTCGTAAGAAAGCTTATGACAATGGAACAGCTCTTGAACAGAGAGTTAACAAAGCTGGTAAGAATTACTGGTGGGCAGTTCCTATGTCTGAGTTTGAAGTGAACGCTATCCCAGTTAATACTGGTGATATTGAAGTTCCACAAGAACACCAAGAAGTTCTAAATTATATTCATACTTCTTATTCTCTTAAACCTATTGGTTTAGTTATGAATGAGTTGAAATGGAAATATTTAGTTCGTTCAGCAGTTCGTGGTAAAAACA
>ERZ1046148.1380-NODE-1380-length-12321-cov-5.195500_pt1 | contig 12321 bp, 10 predicted proteins | sample MGYA00383090_ERZ1046148 | MGnify/ENA primary metagenome ERZ1046148 (study PRJEB29581, sample SAMEA5548360) | metagenome | biome: marine; feature: coastal; material: water | depth 25 m | study: Short-term variability in the microbial, nano- and picoplankton...
TATTATTAATGATATAAGTGATAACAAATTCACTTATTTGGATACATCGGGAACAATAAGGTTTGATATAACGCGACCATATTTGGAACCAAGTGACAGTATTATAAATTATCTAACCTATGAACCATCACAATATCTTATAATTGAAAGTTTTAGTGCAACGGATAGTTCAAAGCAAATATGGGAAGCATTGGTAAGTGTAAGTGGAGAAATAGATGATTCGAATGCGTTTGTAAAACTATCGTATTATGACACAAGTGCGAATTATGATTTTACAATAGATACAATAGTGCCAGATGTTTCATCCATTATTATTAATGATATAAGTGATAACAAATTCACTTATTTGGATACATCGGGAACATTAAGGTTTGAATTTACGAGACCATATTTGGAACCAAGTAGTAATTTTATTACCAATAATTATCTAACCTATGAACCATCACAAAACTTAATAATAGAAAATTTCAATGTGGTAAGTGATTCATCCAATAAAATATGGGAAGCAATAGTGAGTATAAGTGGAGAAATAGAAGAGACAAATACGTTTGTAAAATTATTGTATTATGACACAAGTGTGAATTATGATTTTGAAATAAATACAATAATACCAAAAATTGAGAATCCAGAAATTGACATAATATTGAATTCATCCACTATTACGTATTTAGATTTATCTGGTGAATTATCAATAACATTCAATAAAGAACTAGAAGACACATCAATAAACAGTTTTGTGAATGTTAATAATAGTAATATATCGTTGTCAGATTTTACTTCTATAAACAAGACAAAGTGGACGTCTGTATTAACTGCTAACAGTGATTTATCAACAAATATAATAGTAAGTGTAAATGATTTTTATGGATATAATTGGAGTAATAATTTCTATATAGATACAAAATATCCTGAACCGGAAAATATAACAATATCAAAAACGTATTTTACTTACGAAGATATATCAGGCAATATAGAATTCAAATTTACGAAAGAATTGTTAGAACCAAGTAGTAATATATTGGACCAATATTTGGTTTATGAGTTGTCGCAAAATATAATTATAAGTGATTTACGAAATGATGACACAGATAAAACCAAATGGACGGCAATAATAAGTATAACAGGAGAAGCTGATGAAGATAATACATATATTCAATTGATTTATAATGGAAAATCAAAAACAAAATATTTTAATGTAAAAGTAATAACACCAAGAGTAGAGCAAATAAATATAACAAATTTTCTGTATCCTGATACAAACACATTTACATATTTGGACGGATTTGATCGCAATAATGATTACAAAAGGAAAGTATATTTTGACATCAATTTTAATACAACATTAGAAGAAAATGATGAAGAAATAAAAAATAAAATATTATTTGAACCATTCCAAAATATGATAATAACAAATTTCAATAGGACGGATAAAACGACGAAAAATGATTATAATGGAGGTAGATATTTCAGAGGTGAAATAGACATAAATGGTGAAATAGATATATCTAATGCGTTTATAAAAATAGACAATAATTTTTATGCTGGAGATGCATCTGCTGTATTTCATATTAATACAATTATACCACAATTAGAACAAACCCCGAATGTAAATAGCAGTAATTTTTCAGTAAGTAATCCTATAATAGACATATCATTTAATACAAATTATGAAATATTAGAGGACTTAACAAGAGATTTCATAAATGTATCGCCATATGAATATTGGGAACTTTTATATTACACACGAGAAGAACAAAATAGGAAACAATGGAATACGAGAATTCGTTATAAAAAAGAAATAACCAATGTGAATAATTTGAAGGCGACTATAAAAGGCAAATATAGAGGGCAAAGTGTAACGGTTGATGTAGATATGAGTGGCGTTTTTCCGCAAGTAAATTCTATAGAATTCCAACGAAATATTTCAAATTATGAAACGAGTGATATGTTAAGTTATCAAGACACATCAGGAACAATTGTTGTTAAATTTACAAATTATTTAAGTTCAAATAGAATTCAAGAAACGCTTTCATCATTGCGGCAAAGAGAATTATTAATGGTTCAACCGAAAGAAGCAAAATTGAAACTAAACTTGACTTATAGTGAAATAAATGGAAATATATGTAAAATAGTCGTTTCATCAAAAGGTGAATTTAAATCGTCATCATCCAATATAATTTTCAGTGCGTCTTATTTGGGAACAAATAAACAAACAACAGGTTTATCCATGAATACAATTATACCTAGACCAATAGATATTTCATTGAGTTTATTAGAATTTACAGAAAATAATCGAAATGCCATATTAACTGTTACTTATGATGAAGTTATATTAAATGAAACAATTGAAGCAATGGAAAGTCATATTGGATATTTTATAAAACCCATTGAAAACATAATATTCAGTGATATAAGTCAAAATCAAATAGATAAAAAAATATGGACGGCAAATTTGGAGACAACTGGAAATATATTGGATTCAACAGGATTAATAAAGGCGAAATATTTAGATCCAACAAGTGTGAAATCGTTTAATTTTTTGGTTAATACGGTTATTCCGTTTGTGAAGCCAAATATAGGTGCTACATTGCAACCAAATGGGTTACCAAGAAATAGAATGTCTATTAATTTGACAAAGAGTAAAACATTAGCAGAACAAACATTGATTCCAGAAATAAATAATTATGGTCCTTTAATTACGTCAAATAATAAGTATAATGAAATAACAATAAATGGTGCTGAATTTCATCCGACACAACTGTATATTAAAATAGATTACGCAGGAAAATATTCGCAAATTCCAAATAAAATAAGAATCAAATATTTGTCACCAAAAAAAATATCGTTTGTGTTTCCACAAGACTTACCCAAAGGGTATTATTATTTTCGTGTAATAAGGTTAATTTATGTAGAATCTCAAGTTGGAGGTCAACGGTTTAAAGATTATAAAGAGTTTAATTCAAATTACAGTTATTTCTTTCATAAGCAACATTAATTTAACAGTTAATTGGTTAGTAAATATTAAGTAAACTACGAGCGAAATCAATTTCCATTGAGCTTAATTTATAGAAGCATATGTCATATAATTTTGGAAACCAGTTATGATTTTCAATAGATTTTAATAAATCAATATTTTGATTACACATATAAACATCAAAATAGAGATTATTTTTTATTTTTATTAAAGCAATTAAAGAAGTATTTGTGAATGTATTGTAAGGTGAGATATCAGAATACAATTTATCTCTGGCAAGTAAGGTAAGTTTTCGTCCATATTCTCCATTATACTCGCCTTCACTTGTGAGTATTTTTACATCATGTATTGAAACAAAATCGCCTACAAAAGTCACAATTTTTGCTGAAAATGTGTGTTCTGGAAATATAGGTTTTAAAGCTTTGGACCTCATAGGTTTGCGTTTTGTTTGAAATATGACAGTTTTTCCAATTAAATGTTCCATTGTTTCTTTATAAGTAGTTGTGTTAGAATGATATAATTATGTGTTTCATATAAAAATAATAAAGTATTTCATTTTTTTTATATGAAAAATAAAATATAAGAACTAATGATAAACATTACAGAAAAGTTGTCGTCATCAATTATTGAAATTAACGAACATAATGAACTTGTTATAAATAACAAAAAGAAAAAATTATATAAAACGAATGAGACGAAGAAAAGAATAAATGATTCTTTAAAAAATAAAAATATAATAGAGCATTTTTTCTTATCAAACAAAGTAGATGGTTCAACTATTAACATTTTAATTGGTTGATATTTTGATGTAAAAAAATATTTTATATAGAAATTATGTCATATATAATATATAATATAAAATGAATAATAGTATTTTAGGTGTTTTTCTATTATTATTGGCGGTAAGTGGTAATTTTATTGCGGAAACATTAGGATGCAAGGTTCAAAAACTATTAACAAACAATATGTATGCCAAAAATATAATCATAATTTTAATCACTTATTTTTCATTAGGAATAAGCAATGGTGACGATGCTATTTCACCTTTGGAAAATTTTAAAAATGCTTTGTTAATATGGAGTGCTTTTATAATATTCAATAAAATGAACTTAACATTTACACTTGTTGCGTTTGGTTTATTGACAATAAAATTAGTATTATTTAATTACATAGAGTATTATAATAAAAAGGGTGAAACAAGTAAATCAGAAGAATTAAAAGTATATTATAATCATTTATTCAGTTTCAATATTGGTGTCATTATTGTTGGATTTATTTTATATTTTATGAAGCAATATAAAGATTATGGTAAAAATTTCAATATACTTAAGTTTTTATTTGGAACCTTAAAATGCAAATCAATGTAAAAATTGTAAATCAATGTAAAAATCAATATGAAAACAATGTAAAAACTATTATTCTATTTTTAGTTGCGTACCTGAAACAATAACATCCTTCCTTAAATTGATATTACAAACACAATAACCAATATCTAAAAACAAATCATAAATATACTCCATATAGTATTTATCGAATGTGATGGTTAATAATACCTCATTATAAGGGTCAAAATTAACCAAAGTATCAAATTCAATAACATCATTAAAATTATCGACACAAGTATCTTTCTGATATGATTTTAATTTAATGGTAATGTTGTCGTCTACATTATCAAATTTATTTAATTTATTTTTTATTTTTATTTTATGAATTAAATCACCATCTCTTGGTATTAAATATGTAATACTATATAAATTATCTTTGGTCTCAATATATTTAATTTCTATTTTTTTTGTAATGTAACCACCTATTAAATAATCGTAATAATCTTTAACAATTTTGTCATAATTTCCTTCAGTCAATACAGTCATACATTTGGTAGAATATAAAATGGATAATATTTCGTTATTATGAAATATTTGGTTAAAAAAATACAAAATATTTTTGTTATTATTATTACTAACGGTAGTTTTTTCTTCTATATTATCTCTAGAATTGTTTATAATAGATGATATACTTTCATCGTTAATTTTACCATATAAATTAAAGTCGTTTTTATACCATTTTTTATATTTATCACTACTTATACCAGCCATTCCATTCATACTTCTACAAATAATTGAATCGGTTTCATCATTAAAGTGATATTTGTCGTTATGGTTATATTCATAAATAATTCCTTCTTTTACTAATTCTGTTATATTATCAAAACAATAACCATCAATAACAATTTTATATAATTGATTAAAATTGGTTAATGATAATATTTGCGAATGATACTTGAAAAATATTGGAGATGGGAAATCAATATCATATTCAATAAAATCAGAATTATCTATGCAGTACCTTATATCAAATTTTTCTCTTTCGTAAAAATTTTGACCTGCAATACAAATATTTATGAAATTATTTTGAGTCAACTTATGAATTTCATTTGTTTTTGAATATGGTTGAACTTTTATTGTTTTAATATAATGAATATCGTTTTTAATATTTGTCAAATCAAAAATATTTTTAACTATGTATTCTTTGGTTATTTCAGTTTTTTTTTCTTCTTTTAAAACATCATCAAATTTTTTGACTTCAATATTTGAATTCATTATATTTACTATTGTTTATTATGTTTAAGTTATTAAAGTTAAAAATATAATTTGAATGACAATTCAATGTAAAAAAACTATTTAAATATAAAATAGCACTGTATATAACATACCAATGTCAAATAAAGGAATTATTATTAAAAACCCTGATGTTATTTCCTTTTATCAACAACATCCTAATATCAATATAGAAACAATTAATCTCTTTTTTATTGATATAATAAAGAAACTTTCCACCAATTTGTCATCAACAATGAACGATAATAATATATCCAAATTGCTGTCAATGGTTACTGAAATGAATACAACATTAAACAATATTGACACTAGTTTTTCGCTTAAATTGATGGAACTAAAGAAAGATTATATGGAAGAACTAAAGCAAGCAATGAATAACAACGCCATCAATGAAAAAGGCAATATGCAGTCAGTATTGGAACGCAATCACGATAATTTAGTAGCCAAAACACAACTTTTATTGAGTGAATTTATGCCCCGTAGTCAAGAAGGATATTATAAGTTAGAAAAGGTTTTAAAAGAACATTTCAATATAATGAATTCAACTTCAAAGAGGATATTAGAGCAAACAAATAAAGAAGAAAGCAGTGAAATAGTAAAAAACATAGACGACCAATTTAGTAAAATGGTGTCACTTATTCATCAACCTATTTGTAATTATATACAATCAAGTGAAGAACGGACATTAAATAACATACAACAAGTAAAAGACAATGTAAATAGTCATAAGCAAAGTCAAGAAACATTAGCGACCGAAATGAACAGTTTTTTGAATAAATATAAAAACAATTCAAATTTAAAGGGGAACATATCGGAAACAGAATTATATTATGTGCTTCAAAAAATAATGCCGAGTGATGAAATTTTGAGGTGTGGGAGTGAAAGTGCAACTTGTGATATTAAGGTAAATAGATGTGACCCGAATAAACCAACTATTTTGTTTGAGAATAAGAATTACACCGGAACGGTAGATACAGAAGAAGTGAGAAAATTTGAGAGGGATATTCAATTACAAAAAAAGCACGGAATATTTTTATCACAGAACAGTCCAATTACATTCAAGAGTGAATTTCATATTGACATCATAAATGGTCTTATTTTGGTATATGTTCCGAACGCAGAATATGACTTAAATAAGATTAAAGTAGCAATAGATATAGTGGATAAATTATCAATTCATGTATCCGAATTGGTTTCAAAAACGGACAAAGAAGTAAAAGATGAGCATCAAATAATGAATAATCGTGATTTGACAGCAATAATTAAAGAATATACTGAATTTGGGATTAAAAAAATGGAGACGATTGATATGATAAAAACAATGTCAAAGCAAATGATAGAAAAATTAGAAGAAATGCAGATGCCAAATTTGAATAAATATTTGATGGGAACAGGGCAATATAAAAGCGATAAAATGTTATGTCAATTTTGTGGTGTATTTAATGGCAAAAATAAGTCAAGTTTGGCAGCCCATATGCGAAATTGTTCTGAAAACCCGAATTCAAATAGAAGAAAAGGTTGTGCTATTGCACCAAATGTAGATGTAAATTTGTAAATCAATTTTAAAATTTAGTTTAAAGATATTATAATAATTATAGTAATAACAATAAATTATGAAAGAAATTAGTAATATATCTGACCTTAAAAAAGGAAAAATATATTATATACATGTGAAAACAAACTTTGTTCAAATATTTCCAAACAAATATTTCAGATATTCTAGTATGAAATTAAGAGGGAAATATGAGAATCAAGGGAATATTGAAGGGAAACAATTTATATTTATGAGTGATTTAGAATATGTTAATCATCATTACGACGACTTACAGTTTCCATTTTATAAACCAATTTTGTTGCGATTATGGATTGCAAATGGTAATTTCTATAGGTTAGAAACAAGAAAAATGGTGGATCAAATTAAAGAATTTCCCGATTTATATGAACCTTGTAAAATATATGAACCTGAAAATGAACGCATATTAGTTAATTTTGTGATGCGAAATAAAATAATTAATGATCCATATTTTGACTATAAATACATTTAAAAATAAAAATAAAATGATTAATTATAAAGTGAAGAAAAAACACATAAAAAAAATAAAAATACAAAATATAGTATGAAACTATTTGAAATTAATAATGCTATCATAGATTTTTCTATTTCTGTAAATAATTTTAGTTGTATTTCTAATGACATAAGTGGAACACATTATGAAATTATTCATCGCTATATTAATTGTGAAAAATTGTATTCAAAATTGCCTTTATATTATGACAATTTAGACGAATTATCAGATGGAATATATCTATGGATGTTATTAACTTGTGACGATGAGTTACCCAAAATGTATATTATTCAATGTCAAAATATAAACGAAATAGGGACAAAACACTCTAACATAGTGCATCGTCTTCACACATTTTGTAACAAAAGACGTATTTTTATGCATTACGCTGGTGAATTAAAAAAGAACAATAACACAATACAAATGAATTTTTCATCGGGTTCCTATATGAGAGAAGTTTTTGAAGATAATGAAAGACTGAATATGATTTCAATAATTGGATATGATTATAGGTTAAATTACATAAGAGATATATTGAACTTTTTAAATATTGAAAAATACAAAGATTTGAAAATAATATTTACGGAAAATGACAATGGAACGTTTTTAACAAAAGAAAATATTCCACTTAAAAAAGAACATTTAAATTTATATAAAGAATGTAATTGTGAAATACTTATTTTTTATTCTGTAACAGAATGTAAGCAATATTTGGAAAACAGGAAGCAATGGCAAAGATATTATCATAAAATAAATTTATATGAGATTAATAAACACAAATATGAATTTATAGTGCCACCAGAAAAACCGGTTTTTAAATTTGAAGGAATACAATTTTGAAAATAAATAAGTTTAAAATAATATTTATAAAAATACATATATGTCAATATGCTTCCAATATTGCTTACATTTTGGCCTTTTATGGAGAAGGTTTTTAAGAACAATAAAAAATATTTAGGCAACTGTAGTAAAGAGGATGAAGAAAAAATACAACGTAATGCTTTATCGTCGTTGAACGCGATTGGGACAATTATATTAGGAGCATTATATTTGAAAACAAATAACAGTCTAATATTTATGGCAGCTATTTTGTATCCGATAGTATTTTATATATATGATACATACTACATATGGTTTAATAAAAAAGAACAAGGTCTATCATATATTGTTCATCATTTGGCAGCAATATATTATATCCAATGCATTTATCTATATGATACCAAAATGAGAAATGTAATGTTATCTGGATTAATATGTATTGAATTATCAAATTTACCACTATATTTTGTATATGATTTTCTGAAAAAAAATAAAGAAAAGGATATAAAATATTATAAAAATTTATTGAGTTATAAAGAAATACAATTAGTTATTTATGGGTTTTTTAGAATAATTGTTTATGGATATATCATTTATACTTACTCAAAAGAAGCCTTTCATCAACCAATCTTAATTTCGTCAATATATTTGATATTTTTTATGGGAGCATATTGGTTACAACATCAAATTAAAGGATATTTTAAAACAAGAAAAGAATATAAAAAATTGCTAAAAAACGAAAATAATAAGTAAAATTCGTTATTTTATTAAACTGAATATAATGATTAAGTATTAGATACACTTAATGTTACCAATAGCACTTTTATATTGGCCTTTTTTACAAACATTTTTGAAAAATAATAAAGATTTTTTTATAAATAAGAATTGTACTAAAGATGAATTACAAAAATTGATTTCAAACTTTGTATCAGGGTCGCATGCTTTTTCTATAATCATATTTGGTTGCATTTATTTAGTTACACAAAGTAGCAATTTATTTTACTTCATATTTTTCTTTTCCATTGTTTATTTTATATATGATTCTTACAGCATATGGTTTAATAAAATAAAAGAATATTATCCTTATTTTATACATCATGGTGCGTCCATATATTTTTTACAATGTTTATTAAATTATGAAGGAAATGTCAAAAACACAATGATTTTAGGTTATATTTTATTAGAAATTACAAATTTGCCGTCATATTATATTTATTATTATTTAAAAACAAATGAAACCAAAAACGAAGAATATTATAAAAAATTATTGAATTTGAAAATAGGACAATTGGGATTATATTTTGTTTTTCGTTTAATTATTTTTGGGTATTTAATGAAATATTGTTATAAATATATTTGTCATCAACCTGTATTAACGTCTTGTATAGTTGGTTTATATATTATGGGAGTATATTGGTCTTATAAATTAATCCAAGGGTATTTAAAAACAAAAGAAGATTATGAAAAATTAAAAATTAAATAATAAATAATTATAAAACTATAATATAGTAATATGATTATTAAAACTGAAACTAGAAAAGGTATTAAAACGTTTATTGTGGATAAAAGTATATCCGATTCCAAAATAAATACCATATTAAATAGTTTCGTAAAACCATCACACATCAAAAATATCATAACAGGGTCTTGTGATGTATATACAAAAGACGGCAAATTGCTCCTCAAATTTAGAAAAGATATATTGAATGATAAGCATGTAGATGATTTTTATAAAAATGTCAATGATTTCGCCCACAATTGGTCGTCTAATAGAGGAAATACATCTGGTGTCAAAAAGGGAACTAGAAATGTACTAGATAATCCTCATATTATGACAAATATTTTTGGTTATTTTGATAAATGGTCTCCTCGTCAAAAATTCGTTTTTAATAAACTTAAAGAGAAACCACTAATAGATGTTCGTGTATGTAAATTCAATATGGATTCACCAGAAAAATATGAAAAAACGATACCCCTTTTTGAGCAAATAAGTAAGTTGTATAAAAAATTAACTCCTGCATTTTTTAAGAAGCAAAATGATAAGGCAAAACAAACTTATTTTAAAATAGGAAATTCAGCATTTACCACAATTACAACCAATATTAATTTTAGAACAACAGTTCATCGTGATAAAGGCGACGATGAAGAAGGATTTGGCAACTTGGTTGTATTTGAGAAGCAGGGTAAATATACTGGTGGAGAAACGTGTTTTCCTCAATATGGTATAGGGGTTGATGTAAGAGAAGGGGATTTTTTACTGATGGATGTTCATGAACCACACGGTAATTTGCCTATTAAGAAAATCACAAAAGATGCGGAACGGATGTCAATTGTGTGCTATTTGCGTAAAGGTGTGTGGGCAAAAACAAAAGGCAAATCAATGGCATTTTATAACAAGCATGTGAAGAAACTTCATGAGTTAAGGCGATTTGCTTCGTCTTCATCTGGTAGTAACACAAAGAAAAAAAAGAGAGGATCTAAAAAAAATAAGGGAACACGAAAGAGCAAGTAAAACTTTTTATAAATTAGTATTTTTATCTTATTTATAAAATTAAATACAATTATAAAAAAATGAAATACTTTTTCAAGTGAAATAGGAAGCAATTACTTAATGCTCAAAGGCATATCAAAAACTACAGTGAAGATTTCGTATAATCATGTCCGAAAGAATGACCGAATTTTCAGACCATCAATTGAAAGCGGCTGATGAACTTGAAGAATTATTTTGTAATGCTATTCCAAATGTTCGTTGGAATATATTGTTTGCTCAACCACAGTCAGGTAAGACAGATACATATTATCTTATAGCAGCGAATATGCTACGCACAAAAAAAATTAAAAATATTGTTATCATTTGTGGTAATCCGGATAAAGATTTGAAGAAACAAACTAAAGATTCCAAGGATGCATTTTGGGATAAATATGACGAATATTTGGAAGATCAACTATGTATGGTTAGAGATGACCGTAAAATTTTGAAATCCAATTTTCGTGAAAATACCCATTTAATATGGGGCAAAGATTTGACCAAAGAACCAGAATTTAAGGAAGACACATTAATTATTTGGGACGAATCGCACGCAGCACAAAAGGTAGGTATGAGACCAGACACATTCTTCAAAAATATGGATATTACTTGTGATGGAGATATTGAAAAATTAGAAAAAAATAACAACTATGTTTTATCTGTTTCGGCAACACCGTTTTCCGAATTGAGTGACCTTACACACGAAGAAGGCAATCAGTTTAAAGGTAAGGTAACTTTAGAAGTCAGTGAGAGATATTATGGCATTATCAAAATGATGGAACTCTCAAGACTTAAAGGTTTCAAATACTGGCAAACAAAATTAGATGAGGTAATGCAAAATGTAAATGAAAATCATGCTTCCCCGAAGTATGCTATTATTAGAGTTAAAAATGATAAATTATCAGATATGGTAAAAAATATTGCCTTTTGTAATGGATGGGCAACAAAGGAATGTAATTCTGATAAATCAGCTGAAATGAATAATTTGGATTGTTTGAAGAATGAACCTATACAGCATACCATTATTATTATCAAAGGAATGTGCCGAATGGGAAAAGTAGTGAAGAAAGACCATATAGTGTTTGTTATGGAAACTTCAAATGATTCAAATTCGGATGTAGTATTACAAGGACTAGTAGCAAGAATGTTTGGTTGGCATCAGTTCAGAACAATAGATGTGTATATCAACGAAAAAATTTTGAAGCGCGATGAATTAAAAAGATACATTGGACAGATTAATGGCGAAAATGTAATTCCTTCAAGAGCGACCAATCTAGTAAAACCAGCAACCCAGAGAAGAAACACCAAGAATGAAAT
>ERZ1046148.1384-NODE-1384-length-12290-cov-7.756191_pt1 | contig 12290 bp, 8 predicted proteins | sample MGYA00383090_ERZ1046148 | MGnify/ENA primary metagenome ERZ1046148 (study PRJEB29581, sample SAMEA5548360) | metagenome | biome: marine; feature: coastal; material: water | depth 25 m | study: Short-term variability in the microbial, nano- and picoplankton...
AGACACCCCATAAGCGCCACCATCTCTGAATGAAAATGATTGGCCTGTTTCGTTATCATCTTCGTCAAGAGTAAATAAAATATTACCCCCAGCCTTAATCTCAAAATCCTCATTGTTATAACCCCTTATATCATTACTAAAAAGGTTGTTTTTTATTGTTGTATCTCCGCTATCACTATTGCTAAATGTTATGCAAGTTGTTCCGTCACCATCTTTTATATCGTTACCAAGAACGGTTAAGTCTCCTCCTACGGTAACGTCTCCTGACGATTTAATCTCACCAGTAACATCTAGCTTTACGGTTGGCGCAGTATTCCCTACACCGACATCTCCATTATCACGCTCAATAAATAGAGCTGATGTTCCCCCAGCACTACCTTCGTGTCTTAATACATTTAATCCGTGTAAGCTATCAACACCATCCTGGGATTGAACTGTAAATCCATAAGTATCCGCATTATGCTTAAGCTTAAGCCCTAATCGGTGGTCGTCAGTATCCCCTGAAGCAGACATCTGTATAAAGCTGTCGGAAGCCACCTGAAAATCAGATATTTCTACAATCTCAGTATTGCGAGCACCCCTAACTGTAAGCTTGTTAGCTATCGTAACATCATCATTGTCTAAGTTAACACTAAGAGCAGGAGATTCTCCACTTTCTATTTTACTAATAACAAAAGAGCCCTTATCGTTAGTACCCCCTGAATCATCTATACCTAAATAGACATTTTTATCAGGAGTACTATAAGAAGTTCTAAAGTTTATAAAATTATCCCCACCATTCCACGTATTATCCAATCTTATTGTGACGTTATCACTTGTAGTGTTTAAAAAACGACCTGTACCTAAAAGTTCGAGATACCCAGATGAACTCAAGCTTAACAAGTCATTAGTACCTATAGCGCTACTATGAGATATGTAGAACTTATCGTCACTCCCCTTAATACCTATTGTATAATTGACATCAGTACCATAAGAAGTTCTAAATCCTAATCCAGCATCCCCACCATTCCAAGTGTTTTCTACTCTAAATCCTACATTATCAGTTGTAGTTACTTTAGCTAAACCTGTTAAGGCAGAATTATTTGAGTCAGCTTTTGTTAATATGTCAGCTGTATTCGAAATAATTGCATTAGACTGGTTAGTTGTAATCCCTACTTTAGCATTATTTATAGATATATCATCTTCAATAGCATCTAGATTGACGGGTTGCGTAATAGATATATAGTCAACTTTATCAGACGACACAGAGTCATAAGATGTTTTGGCTGTGTTATCTGCAACAGTAGTAGCTATATCCACACCATCTACAGTACCTGATAATGATAAATTACCATCCTGATCTAATGATGCTATTGTTACCCCTGAAGTATTTTGAAAGTTTATTAAGCTATGCGTTTTAAAGTTTACACTATCAGATGACGGCCCCTCTATTAGCGCAGGACTTGAGCCTGCAAGATTTAAATGGTTTACCACAACAGTACCATCTAAGTTTACGTTATTTTCAATCTTAGCTCCTGTTACGGTATTATCTGCTATTTTAGGGGTGGTAATCTGGTTATTAGCAATTTTAGACGTTATAATAGAATAGTCTTTTATTTTCCCCGTCTCAATTGTCTCATCCTCTAATAAAGTATTAGTTATAGATCCATCATCTATATGTGTTGCGTTAACAGCATTAGGGGCAATCCCGTCTGAAGTCACAGAGTCTGTAGCTATATGGTCTGAAAGAATTGCGTTAGACCTAATTACACTACTATTAACTGAGTCACTTTTTAATTGAGCCGTGTCAACAGCATCGTCAATCAGTTGATCTCCACCAACAGAGTTGTCTGCAATGTTGGTTTGAGATATTCCATTTTCACCCACTACAGCCGTACCATCAGCCCCAGTTGCCCCAACAGCTCCTACACCACCAGTAGCAACAAAGAGTATTTCAGGGGCTACCAAAGCACTCCCTGTAACAGTTCCACTATCTACAGTTGTAATGTTTACAGTTGGATCTGTCTTTGATTTTAACGATATGTTTATAACATTATCAGACATTATATATCAATCACCTTAAACTTGCCATACATAACTGTACTGGTTTGGTTGTCAGTATCCTCTTTTACGTACAATTTGTACTTATAGCTATCAACTCTTAACCCCATATTAGTATCAGGAGAGTCTATTGTTATTACAGCGGTGGTTGCGTCTACAGTTATAATCTCTGCGCTTACATAACCAGAAGCCCAGCCAGAAGTTAGCGATGTTAACCCTAAAACTAAATCATCATTAGTATTATACACCTCAAAGTAGGCTTCGTAAGGGTCTAGATTCTCACTTAAAAAATCATATATAGTACCATCCTTATTTGTAAAAGTAATCTTTAAATAAAATGAATCACCTTTTCTTGCGGTAATATCAACGTTCTGAGCAATATCAGCAGATAATTTAGTAGCCATTATATAGTATTTAATTTAATGCTAATTTAACAATTTTTTTTGACTCTATTATTACGGTGGTTTTTAAAGCCTCATGTTTGCTTAAGCCAGATACATATACTTTTTTAATTTCTGTTTTCATGTTGTATATTATTCGTTATTCGTTATTATATTCCAATATTTTATGTTAAAGGTTTTATAGTCAGTAAGTAATAAGTCATTGATCTTGGTAATATCTACAACATACTTGTCTTCAGCCTCCTTGGATGAAGCCTCATAATCAACCTTAACTTTACTGCCTGTACCGTTAGTTATGTATATACTAATTTCATCCCCAGAATTAAAGCCATCCTTCTCTGAGGTGGTTGAATCATTCATAGGACAGGATATTTGATACAAAGCATTCTCTTTAGCCTGACCTTTGTAGAGAGTTAATTGAGAGCTTGTTCCAAAAATATTAGAAGAAGAGTCTTCAAAGCTAAATGTTACATGGTCAGTCATTCTATTTTCTGCTATAGCTATCTTTGCCATATCAGTAAAAATTTTTAATTGGTCATCTGCGGCTAAACTTTCTTCGGTAAACAACCCTAAACCTTCATGTAAATATAACCAAAACCTATAATATCCAACAGAATTAAAATAAGCCGAGATAGTTCCAGACAACTCAGATGACATTGTACCGTTAATAAACCCCATGTAAACCGTGTCAAAGAAGTAATTCTGCTTAAAGTTAGTTAAAGATGTAGGCTCTATGTTTTTGTAAAAATCATATATAACATTACTATTAAAACTTATAACTACATTCCCATCTGTCGGGGATACTAAAGTGGACTCCTCTGGAGTGCCATAATCAGCATCTGAATAACGAGAAGTCATACCATATTTCTCCTTAATAGCTCCTGTTTGAGCAGAGTTTCTTTTTTTAAGTCTTCCTTGTACGATCATAATATAAGTTATTCTTGTGGAGTATATGTTGCGTCTATATAGTAGGTGTCTGATGAGTCACCCTCCATTTTAACTTGGTATGCTTGACCAGAAAGTAACTCTCCGATACCGTTAAAGTTCCACGCTGTCAAGTAAGCATCACCGCCATTATTTTTGACGATAATCGTATTTTCAAGTTCATCCTCAAAAAATATTTCAGCATCGTATCCTTGGTAATTTTCGTTGTTGACAACTAACCCTGGCTTCCATGGTGCGGCCATCAAATTCCAACCACCAGAAAGCTCTAGCGTCATTCCATACATGTGATTCCCATTAGCGGTTTCAGTATTTATAGGGTTTCCTGTAAATTCAAATGTACAGGTATTTTCCACCTTAATCTGATAACCTTGACCGTTAACGAAATCTCCAATACCATTAAAATCCCATTCTGGCAACCACGCATTACCATCATTATCTTTTACTATTATAATTTCATCCCATGCTGGAGACTGATCTTTAAATACGTTCATAATGTCTTTATCACGTACACCCCCTGGGTTGAAGGTAGAGTGATCCCCATCGTAATCCCCATCAACATCTATCCATAGAGAAAATAAATTCCAACCTGGTTCAAACGTTATAGTTTGAGTCTCACTATGATTGTCACTACCTAAGTCAACCGAGTCGCTTTCATGGTGTATTAGAGGAAAGACAATACCTATAGGGTCTTCGTAATTATGAATAATATTGTCGTGGACTAAAGATATACTAGTAATAACTCCAGTAAAATTTCCTGAGTTGCCCTGTAGTGAGTTTATATAAATATACTCTGAGTCGCTTGTAAAAGAAAAGGTATGTGTATTACTTGTGGTTATTGTTTCGTTAAAAGAAGAGTCTACCCCACCACTCACACTAAGAACTCCCTCTCCTGATGTAAGATTTTCTACAGTTATACTAAGAATGTAATCCTGACCTATATGAGTGCATAATTGACGTATATATATTGGCTGCCAAGAGGCGCTATTAGTGATTAATCCCCAAGTAGAGCCTGTAGATTCCATCCCCTCCTCGCTGTGTTGGTCACAGGATTGGGTGGCTCCAGTTGAGCCCGTACAACTACTACCCCTCATTTGATTGGTGGCGAAAGCAGAATCAGCTACCCCCGATACTGACATACCTGTTGTGTTCCACTCGTTATAGCAGTTCCACTTTGATGAGTCTGCATCGCTATTAGCCACTACCTGCAAGACTTGAAGGGTGCCCTCAACCTCTTGAGTAGTTGATTTATGAAATACCTTTCCCCCATGAAGAGAATCACCCACATTATAAATACCCTCACTCTCTAGAATACTTACATTCTTGACGGGTCTTATATGGTATGTATTATATTTATCTTTCTGTTCTGGATCTTTAAATCCTCCAGCGTATTTATAAGTGTTTACCGCATAAGCTTTAGGTGTCACAACATTATACTCAAAATCGCGAACAGGGCGAGTAAAAATTTCTGTTCCACCATTCCACATTATTCCATTCTTACTAACAGAGTGCTTCCCAGCGCTGTATTCGGTATATATTGTGTCTGTAGTTGTGTAGGTATTAGCGAGGTGTGCTGCCGAATCCGTGTCAGAACAGCTGTTTAAAATGTCTGTAGTGTTTTGTTGCCCCGTTCCTATGGATACGCTGGTTGCACCAGTTACAACTTTATTACAACCCCATTGGATTGCTCCAGGAAGATCCTCTTTGGCTGCTATCAGGCAAGTGCTACCACTCTTGTAAAATATTATACCACCCTCATGTGTATCCCCTATTGGTTTGCTACTAGGAAACGTGTTAGCGGTTCGAATAACACGAACCTTGAGTGTAACGGTCTTATCGGAGTAGCTAGCTACACCACTACCGAAAAAGACGTACCACGCTCCACCATCAAGGCTCTCCGAGGAAGACCAGTAAGGAACAACCCAAAACCCTCCTATGAGCCACCTCTGACGGTACATTTCTTCAAGCTCATCTTTGGAGGGTAAATACCAGTCGCTATATGATGTAGAGCTTGTCGGTAACGACACATCATCAAAAGCATACACCCAAGCCTCGTCAGCATCTTCTTGAGTAGAAGACCAATAAAGTCTATTGGTATCTAAACTTATCCCAGAATAAACATTAGAAGAGCGAATTTGTTGTAATGCGTTAATTGAAGGTAAATACCAACTACCAAGATAACCATTATCGAAATTCTCACAAGCCCACGCAGGAGTGTTAGTGTCAGAACATTGATTCATCATGTTCCATGAATTGCCCGAACCGCTGGATATGTAATCGTTATTAGAGTCTTGATTTATTGGTGTACCTGAACAGCCCCACGTATTAGCATACAAATTACTACTCCCACCATCAGCCACTACATAAACCTTATGACTATAAGTCCATACCCAATAAACTTTTCCCCCACCCAAAGTATCTCCAATTGACGGGATCTCAGGAACACTTAATTCGTTTGTAGTTTGTGTTACCTCTGTAGAAGACCAGTATTTAGTTCCTCCATTAGAGTTGAAAGCATGTAATAAGTTGTACCCATTACTAGGTGTAATATCGCCTGAATCTTGTAAAGACCTAATTTCTACCAAAGCATCTACGGTAGGTAAATGCCAATCCGTATAAGTAACCAGCTCTTCTGGCGTAGAGTACCCTAACTCCCATGCGGAATTATATGATAGATTCCAATTGCTTAACCCTATTAAGGTAGCGAAATCCCCATCTATAATGGAGTCTATTATAGGTGTTATTGCTATATCACCCTCTTGGTCGGTAACCTCTAATGCTATTGCGTTTAACGACATAATTAACCTATTGTAAAAACATTATATATGTTGACACCGTTCACTTCAAACGTTAAATCAGGAACTTCAGTTACATCCATTTCCGACTTATCAATCCAAAAAGAGTTACCTCTTAAGGCTACCGTGGCGGTTCTTGTAAATCCATCTCCTTGCGCCCTATATTTTATAACTAAATTAGCTTTATAAGTTCTAACGGTAGGCTCGTAAGGGGCAAACAAAATAATTGCACTAAGTTTATCATCCGAAGATAACCGAGACTCTAAATCAAATGAGTTTAAAAGTTGGTATCCATCATTGTGAGAAACACTTGTAGGGAACACATTGGCTACATGATTAACAGGAGGATCATAAACCGTTGCCTGCACATTATCTAAAAGTGAGTAATCCTGAACTGTTGGTGGTAAATAAAAAGCTAAATCATTAATGGGGTTAACCTCACCATTATCAATGCTTGTAGGAACAATGTAACACTTTTCCACATTCATTACAGATCCAGCATCTCCAGCATTTTCAATATCCAAAACAACATAAAGAGCATTCTGATTATACCCAATTGACCAGCCCCCAACAATTGTGGAGTCAAATTCGTCAGACATACAGCTTATTGTTGTAGCCATACTACCCTATGTTTACCCTACCAAAGTTTATATTACTAGTTACTGATTCATTAGACACTACATCACCCTCTTGGTCGGTAACCTCTAATTCCGCCTGGTCATCAACAGTCATTTTAAATATAAATGTAGCCTCCTTTAATCTTAAGGCTTGTTGATTTTCGGTGTTATAGGCGTTTTCAGCAGCATCACTAGCGACATCAGCGTTATGAAACACATTTGTATCCACACCGTTCACTTCTTTCCTATACTTAGTGTTACCCCAATCGTGAACCATATAAGTAACCTTTAACGCCATTCTGTATTCCCCTAAATCGTCTTGATTACTATCACTATTCGCGCTCATTCGTACATATATATCTCCGCCACCCCCTGCTCTAATGTTTGAACCATATAAATGATAGGTCATTAACCAAGATGAACCATATCTAGTACCAATTGGAAGCGTACTATAGTTAGTTGTTGCTCCGACAGGAGCCCCGTCTTGAGCACCAAAATCAGGAAATATAAAGTGAGATTTATTTGAGCCTACACCAACATAATATTTCCCAATCTCAGGATCAAATTTACTAGCAGAGTCAGTAGGAAGCTGTCCGTTAATATTAGTTGTATAATACGCCTTTTTTTCACGCCAATGAGAACTAGAATTTAAGTTACTAAGAACCCCAACTTGCGTAAAAAACTCAAGTTTAGGCCCTAAAATAGGAGTACCTGTCGTTGAATCCACGTTAGGCATATATCCATAGTTTGCTTTACCGTTCACATTATTATCGGGATCGCTTACATCTATCTCGTACATATAAGCTTTTTCAGTATGTATACTATGTATCCATATAAGATTTTGACCAGGATTACCTAGCTTAAATATCCCGTGAGCCCTGTACTCCCCAGCAGTTGCGTTAAGTTGAGCGTTGCCTAAATCGTATATATTGTCATTATTAACGAACTCAGGAATAGTATCACCATTCTTAGTTCTAATATGCTTCTTATAAGCGTTGCCTCCGTGAAAAATTCTATTTGGATTATAAGCCGAAAAGTTCGTCTCTAGACCGAGAACATCAACAAATGAGTTGAACCCTGTTTTTGAGCCTCCAGTATTTGTATAGGTGCTATTATTATTAGAGTAAATCTTACCACCATCTCCAGAATACACACCAGTAACAGATTCACCGTCATCGTGACTTATACTACTATTGTTAGTAGTAAAGGTTCCAGCAACATTAGTTAACGGTTCTCCTATTGCGTTGTACCATTGCGCGACAGGTTCTGTGACAATTCCGCCAGATTCGCTTGCGGGAAGACCTGTACCACCAGAACCATACCCAGGGCAGGAAGCATCTTTAAGGAATATATTACCACCACCAGCAGACTTGGGGTATATAGTTAATACATCTCTCTTAGGCCAATACGCTAATTTGTAGTAATTACTACCCGCATCAGCCATGTGTGGGTAATTAGTTAGACCTTTCCAATATAGGCTGCTAGCATCAGGATATAGCTGACCTTCTATAATACCAAAATCTGAAGTGTTATCGGCTGCACAACTTTTATCACCCGAGGTGTAATTAAAGCGCTTCTTAAAGGTTATGTTAGGAGTGGCTTCATAATAAAAATCACAATCCTTTGTGTTGCCTTGATTCGTGAACGCAGTAAAAGTCTGAGTTGCAGCATTCGTAAAACTACCAACAACATCAGTTCTATACGAATTACAACTAGTGGCTTCGAAATCTACTCCCTTCAATCGGAAGCCATTAGCAGAAAATTCTGTATTTTCACCGCTATCCGCTCCAGAAGAAGCGTTAGCCCAATTGTTCCATCGAAGACTAGTGATAAGGTCAACCTTAGCATCCCCACCACCTTCACACACATCACTTCCATTAGCACACGTTAATTTGGTGTACAAAAGCTGCCTTTTATTTTCATTGTATATAGAACTGCTTTGCCACTCACTTGATGGAAGCGTCAATCTATGATATACTCCAGCTGTTGTTACATAAGTAAATGAATCAGATGCACCAGTACTAGCAAGAGTCCAATATACAGTCGACCATTGATATAGTTTAAAATCAGCCTCAACATAATTCCAAGCTGCGTTATTACCATTGCTCAAAGTTCCACTAGATAGCACCGCCGCTGGAAAGTAGAATTTTTTATATAACGCTACATTAGAGGTGTCGTCAAAGTTGTGGTTATTATTATTACCACCAAGACTATCAATATCTGTAGTCCAACCCGTTCCTTGATAACTATATGTAGGATGTAATTGTTTAAAAGAATGGTTTCCAGGATTACTCATTGTTGAGTTGCCTACAACCCAAGCTGTTGCTGAAGATTGATACGTTTCTTGAATCCAATCGAAATCATCAGCAATAGAGGATACAGAGGTGTCAAATAATTTTATAACAGGATATGACGGGTCTGAGGTTGTGCCTGTAATTACTCCTTTATACCCTAAATTTACCTCTCCTAAATTATAAATTGTGGAGTTCACATGGAAATCACTTCCTGAAATAGCACCCCGTTTCATTCCAATTACCACCTCATTAAATGCCTCTCCAAAAAGAGGGATCACCGTCTCTGCGGCATTACTTTCAATCACAAGAGACGTTGCATCACCATCACCATCAACTGTTGGAGCAAATTCTAAAACAAATGTAGCCCAGCTATTAGAAGGAATACCGTCAGTCTTTAAAGCGTCTATAGTATATACAGGGACTATTCTATAACTACTATCTACACCTAAACTAGTTGAGCCCTCTGAGCTATCATCAGAATCCTGTAAATCACCAGTACTAGTAACCTTTAACCACCTAGCGGCTGTGGAAGCAACACTATCTCCTGCCGCACCCATTAGATCGGAGCCTACATCTTCGGTTTTATTTCCAGAACCACCAGATATTCCATCTTGCTGCCCTATATATATATCACCGTTACTATCCGCAGGGTTAATCGTAAACCCAGAGTAGCTATCATCATAATAATTGCCATTCGCATCCTTAAGGCGTATGTTAGAGAGGTTCAACGCACCAGAAGATCCAATATTTTTTAAAGTTATAATAGCGTATGCTATGGTTATTGTGTCGTTATCGTTTTTGTAAATATAAATATCAAACGAACTATCAGAAGGGTTTCTAGGAGTTCCGTCATTATCAGTATTTAAATTAAACGCTGTATCATTATTACCGTATATAAGAGGGTACTTTGCCATGATTATCTTATTTTTAAATATGTACTATCTGATTCAAACCAGATTCTTTTTTTTGTAGACGTATTGGGAATGCAAAACCCTAATGACTTAACCCAGCTACCACTAACAGTAGCAGGAGATGTATTTAGTTTGTTGTTATCATTTAAGTATATAACACTACCAGCCTCCCAGTCATCGAAATTAGTTGCATCCTGCTCAAAATCAAAATAACCCTTATGTAAAAGATGTAAGTCATCTCCATTAAACCTCAAAAAAAGGAATAAATTATTCTGAGCTCCTTTATTCATTACGCTTGTTAAGGCGTGTACAATAGTAGCTTCGTAGGAATTTTTATTTTCACTATCATCTTTTTGAAAGCAAACAACATCACCAGGGCTAAATACATCAATATAATCCCCTGTAAAGTTAGGAAATACATACTTAAACCCCTCTAATTCTTTAGCTATTTGACTATAAGGCAAAGCGCCAAGAGTTACATTAACTGCTCCAGCTAAATCAAACCCACTTATATTGCTTGTGCCTGTAGTATTTGTTACACTATATATTTCAGGAGCGACATGAGTAAAGGAGTAAGAGTTGTCTGGGCGTGGCTCAAAAAAATCCTGAGTTGCAGCCATAGGGGCTATAGCATGACTAGATGTGTCTGTAGTTATGTTAACCTCCCTAGTAGGTGTTGATATTGTTATGTCTACTTCGTGAGCCATTATAACTGAGTAATATCAGGGCTTAATGTGAATGTTCCGTAAAGCCATGTTGTATATTCCAACGCTCCCCCACTTGGGTACTTTCTTATTTGTAAGTCATAATTGTACGTGCCAGATTGAAAGTCCATATTATCATAAGGAACATTAATAGAAACCTCTCCGTTAGAGAAGGTAATAGCGTAAGGAGTGGCACTTCCAGTATAGTAACCTGTTGTATTAGCTTCAGGATTTTTATCTTCTGGGTGAATATCAGACTCTGCTGTAGCCGTAATGTCCTCCCAGTACCGACTAAAGATAGTCATAATCTCTTCTCCGCCAGTACTAATAATACTCATCTTTCCTTGGTATTCTTTCTGAACTTGGCCTGAATTATCCATGTCAAGAGGGTCACCATCAGAGTCCTTCACCTGTAAAATCATTTTGAAGGTATCGTTTCTTCTTGCAGTAATATTAAGATTAACTGCTACGTCAGTATTTAATGTTGTCGCCATTATAGTTTAATTTATACAAATATACGTTAATTTTCTAATTCCCTCACAGCCTCTTCACTTCTAGATAAAACTTGAGATGCAGTCCAACTTATTCCAGTCAACCCACCTTTAAATTGAGACTCATCTAAGGTTGCCATACCAACAGCCATTGTTGATGCAGACTCTACTAATCCCCATGAAGCAGGTTCTGACAAGTATTTGATTCTTCTAGGATCTGTCATAAACATTATGTCATCTACAGAATCGTCAGCCCACCTTGCGAAACCTCTCATCTCATCATCATCAGAATCTCCGAACATCATGGATAGTGCGGTTAATGCACTAACCACCTGCATACCTCTAAAGAATGTTCTAACAGCCTCTTGCTTATGCTCTGGTAAACCTTTGAATCTCTTCCTAAAGTCTGCTACAGACTCCTCACCCGACATCACTCCTCTAGCGAAATCAGCCCCAAAAGCAAATGCAGTAGCATTACTACCAGCTCTCATCTCACCAAACCTATCTATAGTCTCTTTCTGGAACCTCTCAGAAATAGCTGTAGGCATCCACTTCTTGAATTGCATTATTGCCTTACCCCAAGAATAAGTAGCAATACCAATTTGATCTACCTTAGAGTAACCATAACCCTGTTGTCTTGTCACGTTGTCAACATAAAGATCAACCTTATCTTTTAAGTCTGCTGGTATCTCTCCATCCTCTCCTATCCTATTCCACTCTTCTTCAGTAAACTGAGAAACTAACCCAGAACCTTGAATATAATGCTCCGAACCTATATATGGAGACATCAAGATAGAACCCAATCCAGTAGACTTATTACCTTGTATTAAATCGTAAGCAAACCTTTCTGGGTTTAAATTCTTCTTAATAACAGCCCAAGCCTTTTTACGTTCACCCCAATATCTCTTCTCTCCTCTAGCAAAATTCTTTCCGCCTTTAGACCTAAACTCATTATACTTACCTATAACAAGATTACCAAAACCACCGCTAAAACCAAGGGTTAAATATCGGAGTCTAGTAAGGGTTATAAGTTTATGTATTGCTGTATCCGTCAATCTGCCTAATCCTGTTTGGCTTTCCTTGAAGCTATAGAAT